>CETG01169287.1_pt1 | contig 36883 bp, 40 predicted proteins | sample 361471 | NCBI WGS metagenome assembly CETG01 (sample SAMEA2622696, study PRJEB7988) | marine metagenome | isolation source: saline water (ENVO:00002010), including | reverse complement strand
AACGCACTCTGAGATTCAAGATCCGTCAAGATGGACTTGTAGAAGAGACCGTAGAAGGTGTTTTAGGAAGTTCTTGTCTGGACTTAACAGAAAAGCTTGAATCTGCCTTAGGCACCGTTGAGCATAGAAAACCAACTGCTGATTCATATCAGCTTGATGAGTCTGAATCCCAGACACTCCCTGTTGAAATTTACTGATGTCGCACTTCAGCACAGTTAAAACTCAACTCAGGAAGCGTGAACCGCTTCTGCAAGCCCTTATTGACTTGGGTTATGTCCCTGAGGAGGGTAAAACTAATGTTCGTGGCTATAGAGGCCAAACTGTAGAAGCAGAGCTAGCTGTGAAGCTTGATAAAAGTGGTGATTTCGGTTTTAGGTGGAACAAAACTTCAGGCACTTATGAGTTGGTTACAGACCTAGATCTTTGGAATGAATCTGTTCCTGTAGAACGCTTTGTATCAAAATTAACTCAGAGATATGCCTTTAATGCAGTGCTTACAGAAACTGCAAAAGAAGGGTTTCAAATTGCTGAACAGAAAAATAATATAGATGGTTCTATAGAGCTTGTTGTAACCAGATGGGATGCTTAAATTTAACAATTGACTTTTGATTCTTCTGCGGCCTTTGAAGCAAAGTCATATCAAGAAGACGCCCCAAATGGGAAAGAACCAACATTAGGAGGAAAGCTTAGAGAAAAAGCTGTATGGGTTGATGAAACCAAGTGCATAGGATGCACTTATTGTGGTTCGGTAGCCACTAATACTTTTGTAATGGAGCCCGATTTAGGTAGGGCAAGAGCGATTAGACAAGATGGAGATAGTACAGAACTTATTCAAGAAGCTATTGATACTTGTCCGGTTGATTGTATTCAGTGGGTCAATTTTGAGGATTTAGATGATTTGCGAGCAAAATTAGAGAAACAGGAGTTTCGATCTCCTGGTCTTCCTCCATGGACTTGAGAGAGCAAGAAAAGTGAACAATTTGTCTATACCTTCTCGCCGTTTCGGTCGAACAGAAATAGATATGCCTGTTTTATCTTTAGGAGGAATGAGATTCCAGCAAAGTTGGAAAGATTTACCTGAATATGAAATTTCTAATGAAAATCAAAAAGTTATTGAAGCAATTTTAAAATCTTCCATTTCTTTAGGTCTACATCATATAGAAACTGCAAGGCATTATGGGACTTCAGAGATTCAGCTTGGATGGGCTTTAAAAAAACTATCGGATTCTCAAAGAATATTGCAAACTAAAATTCCACCAAGGGATGATCCAAATGAGTTTGAGAAAGAATTGGATTTAAGTTTTGAAAAGATGCAATGTGAACGAATTGATTTGGTAGCTATTCATGGTCTGAATTTAGAAGAACATTTATATCAAACACTTCGTCCAGGTGGATGTATGGAGGTGGTTCGACGATGGCAAAAGGCAGGGAGAATAAGAAATATTGGTTTTTCGACTCATGGACCAACTAATTTAATTATTAAAGCAATACAGACAAATCAATTTGATTATGTGAATTTGCATTGGTATTTCATAAGACAAGATAATCAGATTGCCTTAGATGTAGCTAAGCAATTTGATTTAGGCGTTTTTATCATTAGTCCTACTGATAAAGGCGGTCACCTGCATACTCCTTCTTCAACATTGCTAGATTTATGTTCTCCAATTCATCCTATTATTTTTAATGATCTTTTTTGCTTAAGGGATAATAGAGTTCACACAATTAGTGTAGGTGTTTCTAAACCGCAGGATCTGAATCTACATTTGGAAGCTATAAAACTTCTTGATCAGGCAGATGATTTAGTACCTACAATTCAAAAGCGTTTGATTGAAGCTTCTATTAGCGCTTTAGGAACATCTTGGTTAAGCACCTGGAACGAAGGTCTTCCTGAGTGGCAGGACACTCCTGGGAATATTAATTTACCTATTTTACTGTGGTTGCATAATTTAATTGAAGGATGGGGAATGGTGGGTTATGCAAAAGCTCGTTATGGTCTTTTGGGAAATGGGGGACATTGGTTCCCTGGTGCAAATGCTGATTGCTTGGATAAAGAAGTTAAGGAGCAGGATTTGAAGAGTGTTTTGATTAATAGCCCTTGGTGTAATGAGATTCCTGATTTGCTTAGAGCCATAAGAAGCAAGGTGGGAGGGGGATCTCACAAAAGATTGTCTAATAGTTAACTCCCTAAAGGTCTTTTTGACGGGAGGCCGACTTTTCTTGGATATTTGCTGGGACAGCTTTCAGTAGAAATAACTCTAATTAAATGCCTTACACCTTTATCTTCAGGTAAGTTAATCTGCTGAATTTTTTTTATTTTGCCATTCAAAAAAATGAGTGCTTGACTGAGTTTCTGTTGCTCAGATTCAATATATTTTCCTTTATAGATTAATCCTTGACCATGTTGCTTTAAAAGAGGGATTAAGTATTCGGCAACAACAGGAGCGCTTGCAACTGCTCGTGCCATTGCAAAATCGAATTGCCCTCTCAACTTAGGCTGATGGCCTGAGACCTCTGCTCTTTCATTCCGGATACTAATTCTTTCAGATAAGCCAAGTTGTGTTGAAATATTTTCGAGTGCTGAGGCTTTGCGACTATTAGCCTCAATAAGAGTAATTTTTGAATTTGGTAGGGCAATAGCTATTGCGAATCCAGGTAAGCCACATCCGCTACCTACATCAATAAAATTTAAATCTATTAGAGGCTTGATAAGTTCTTTTTCTAAAGGCCAAAGACTGTCAAAGATTTGTGAAACCCAATAATCATTTCCGCTAATGAGTCGAGTTAAATTCAATTGATTGTTCCAGCTTTTTAGAAGAGATTGAAGTTTTATGAACTGCTGTATTTGTTCAGAATTTGGATGCCAATTCATCAGATCCCATAATATGGAACATGGCTTACTGGAATTGGTATTAAAAGACATATTCAAAATTTGAGTTATTGCTATAGATCTAATAAGGTTTGCAGATTGATCCTGCAGGACTTGCTGAGATCTTGAATTTTGATTAGTTGACTTCTTCTAGCAACCATTACGAACTTCTTGGGATTTCATCATCATCTGATGATGAGGTGATTAGAAAAGCATTTCATAAGCTTAGTAAAGAGTTGCATCCGGACACTACTCTTCTCCCACAAGAAGAGGCGGCTCAACGCTTTCATCAGGTTTGTGAAGCTTATGAACTTCTTACAGACCCTAGCTTAAGAAAAGCTTATGACTTACATCTTTCAGAAAGACATTCGCAATCAGAAATCTTAAACTCAAAATCAGATGTCTTCTTGAAAAACTATTTTCATAAGAAAAATTTAGTAGGGGATAGACGTCCTTTTTCTGGCGGCGAGTTGTTTTCTCTTTTGCTTTTAGGTTTGACCATTCTTGTTAGCTTATGCTTGGCTATTGGATTTGGAATTGTTCAAGGTCGTGATTTAATGATTCGGCCAACTTGGCTATCTACTTTAAATTCACAGGTTAAAATTCCTTCATTCCCAGGGAAATATGATTTCATTACCACCTATCAAGACTCCTTTAAATCAACATTCTTTAAAAGCTATTGAGATTTGGCTAGAAGAATTAGGGGCAGAACGAAATAACATAGACCCTTGTTGTTGGAATTGGGTGATGCCTACATGGTCAGCTCAGATATTCTTGGAGACTGAAAGTTTAAGAATTATTTGGCAAAAAAACGAAGGTAAGTATGAATGTGTTTTCCCTTATGGCCTTTCTAGACAAGATGTTCAAGCTGCTTTTTATGAGGGGCCATGAAAATCTAGTGATTATTTTATAGGAGTTCTTTTAATCCTTTGCTAATAGTTAAATAACAAGTCTCTAACTCTTTATCTGTAATACATAAAGGGGGAAGTAGATATACAACATCACCAAGAGGTCTTAAAAAGACTCCTTGTCTCATAGCATATTTTTTTAGAGATTTACCGAATGAATTTAGATAACCTTTATGGCCATTAATGTCAATATTGCAAGCAGCAATAGTGCCATGCAAGCGAGGTTTTATAACTCTTGGATTCTTTGCTAATGATTGTAAGTGAGGTAGGTGACGAGATTCAAAATTTTTGTAGATATTAGGATTTTTTTCAAGTAAGTCTAGGCTGGCATTAGCCGCTGCACAACCAAGTGGATTTGCTGTGAAACTATGCCCATGCCAAAAAGTAAGATTTGGATCATCTCCGACAAAACCATTAAATATTTCTTGGCTTGCCATAGTGATTCCCATTGGCAAAAAACCACCAGTTAATCCTTTTGATAGAGATATTAGGTCTGGCTGTAATTGCGAACGATTAAATGCAAAAAGAGAGCCACATCTACCAAAGCCAGTTAAAACTTCATCTACAATCAGCAGAGAATTCGCTTGGCGGACTTTCTTTTCTACCTCCTTTAAAAATTCGGGTCTAACCATTGCCATTCCACCAGCTCCTTGAACCAAGGGCTCTAGGATGACGGCAATTGTTGGTTTTTTGAGAAGCTCTTCTAATTTAGTTATTATATAAATTTCTTTTTTTTCTATTTCTTGGTCTTCCCACCATGTAGCAGGCCACGGAAGTCGACTGACTGGAAAAAGCATTTCTTCGAAAGGAGCATTGAAAATATTTCTTTCACCTACAGCCATAGCTCCAAAGGTATCTCCGTGATAAGCACCTTCAAAGGCAATTATTTGATTTCTGGATTGCCCTTGGTTATGCCACCACTGACATGCGATTTTGATGGCTACTTCTACAGCGGTCGAGCCATTATCAGAAAAGAATGCACGTTGCAATCCTGTGAGTTTGCTTAAGCGTTCAGCTAGTAACTCAGCTTGTGGGTGAACAAAGTCTGCAAAGATAACTTGTTCTAATTGCTTTGCTTGAGTTGAGATGGCATCTGCAATGTAAGGATTAGCATGACCATGTAGTGTGACCCACCAACTACTAATTGCATCAATTAGAGGAGGCGCATTCTCTCGGAGTAACAGTGCTCCATTTCCTGCAATAACTCGTTCAGGTTGTAATGAAGATGCAATTTGTGTAAATGGTGGCCATAAATTTGGATGCCATTGAGTTTCGTTTAAGTTGGCATGCATATCGAAACAATCCATGTGCACAGAAATTTATTTTGCCACATTGGAATGACTTAAAAGCTCTTAATTTATGGTCAAAAATAATACTGCGCATTTTCCCAGGCGTTTTTTACCTAATAGATTTAAGTTGGCTGCAAATCATCCATCTAAAACAAGCTTTAGAGATGTTTTCCCAGAAGCTTACTGGACTAGCTTTAAAGTGAATTTAGCGTTACAAAGCTGGACTCCTAGCCAGATCAGAATAATCAAGAGTTTTTGAGAAGTGGGTGGTCTCTTTCAAATTATTTAAATCAAGCAGAATTGATATTTGGAAGTTGTCCAGTAACTTTTAAGAGAGTTATAAGTAAGTTAGAAACTATAATAGGCAACTAATATTAATAGCGACTATCTATAGGTAAGTATTTTTATAGGCTATTAAGACTTACTATTTAGGTTTTAATTTTTAATATAATCTTTAAAAACATCGTCTAATTGTTGTTGATTCCATTGCTCTTCAAGTGTTTTGGCACAGATCCGTTTCAATCGAGGAAGCTGAGCAATGATCGGAATAGTTCCAAAACTCTCAATTGTTTTTGGATTATCTTCATGGATCTCTCCATTTAAAATGATCCCTAGTATGGAGATATTCCTTTTTTTGAGTGCTTCAAGGCTGAGTAGTGTGTGGTTAATGGTTCCAAGACCAGATTTTGCTACTAAGACAATCGGCAGATTCCATTTCTGAAGAAGGTCTATTTGTAAGAAAGTACGATTTAGAGGCACCATTAAGCCTCCAGCGGTTTCTATTATTAGAGGTCCTTTTACTAGCGGCACGGTTAATAGATTCGGATCGATAAAGTCTTGTTCTTTCTCTGCGGCCCAATGTGGAGACACTGGTGCTTGGAATTTATAACTCTCAGAAAGCAACCTTTCTTGTGGGAGGTTTAAAATTTCAGAGACTCTACTTGCATCACTACCATCAGTTAAACCACTTTGTACCGGTTTCCAGTAGGAAGCTTTTAGCCCCATAACTAGAAGTGTACTGACTATGGTTTTACCTATGTCAGTGTCAGTTCCGCAAACAATAATACTTTTGCTGTCTTGCCTCATTTTTGGATTAAAAGTATTTGGATTAACCACGTTAGATGAATTTCTTTAGAGGTTGTTAATGGCCAAGAGTTTTGTAGACGTTTCCATTCACTAAGTTTTAAAGAAGATTGATGGCTGGATTGTGCTCCTACATTTATCATTGTTTTAAATAATGATTGTAGATTTCTAGCAGTTTGAGTAATACATATTGACTGATTATGTCGAATGTTCTTAGCTTTTATTTTGTTTACGAGGGAATTGGCAGAAGGAAGTTTTATTGCAGTACAAGGTACTTTCGCTTTATCAGAAGCCTCATACCATTCTTTGAAACTCCCTTTTACGGGTATTGCCAATGCAAGCCACCCATCGTTGTCTAATGCATTGAACCATTCGCTCACTCGTTCAGGAGGGTTGTTTAACCAATGGAGAACAAAACTGGAGGCAATTAATTGTGGTGGTTGAGGTAAATTGGGTAGGCCTGAATTTAAATTCCATATTTGTTTTTGCTTGTTTTTGGGATGGGAATCGATCATTTGTTGTGAGCTATCAATCCTGAGGACTTGTTGATTTGTGTTTAAAGACTCTAAAGATTCTGCTAAAAGACCTGTTCCCGAACCAAGATCTAACCAGAGACCTTTTGGGATTACTTGCTTACTACACAGTGTAGATAATTCCCATGCGACATTCCTTTGGATAATTGCATTTTTGTTATAAGTATGAGCGGCATTATCGAAGTTAATTAATACGCTGTCTTCCCAATTTGTGTTCATTTAGATAACTCTACCCATAGTTCTACACGTTTAATTAATTTAGGACTTAAAAGAAAATGCCCTTCATTAGGACTAGTCCAATGAGTAGGTTTATTATGTAGATAACTATTTAGTTCATTTATGAGAGAATTAATTGATGATCGTTGAAGGATGGCATCTTCTCCTCCGAAAATAGTGAGTAATCGAGATACCCTATATAAACCATTAGGTAGTCTTTTGGTTTTAATCAATAAATCAAGATCTGTTTTAAGTTTTTTGCTGCCAGTTAATGAAAGACCTTTATGAAAATTATTGCATAAATAGTCATTGAATTTATAGGGGCTAAAAGCTTTTTCTAAAAAATTGAATAGCATTTTTGATTCTGATTGACTCCCAAATGCTTTTTGCATTCCTTGAAGAGCTACTTTTACAGAACGGCTTTCTCGATCTTCCATTATGAAACGTCCAAAACTACTCAAGAGAATGACATCTGTAGCCTCTTTAAATATTGTTGGATTAATTAAATGAGCACCGAGTGAATGACAAATGATTACTTTTCTTGAATGAGAATTGTCATTATTTTTATGGATCCATTTTGCTTCTTTGGCTGGATTGAACCCATAGCCCCTATCATTATTTTGCCAAAGCCATCCTTTCTTTTTGAAATAAATTTCCCAGGGTTTCCAAATCGAACTATCGCTACCCCAACCATGCATAGAGATTACTTCCTTCATGATTTACCAAGAGTATTTAACAAAATTCTCAAGGTTTCTCTAGGAAGATTTCTTCTGATTACTATCCTTAATCTTGATTGACCTTCTGGGACAGTGGGCGGTCGAATAGCTACACAAAGCAAACCTTTTTGCTCAAGAATTTTTTGGTATTGTAGTGCTTTTTCATCTGTTCCTATTAATAGAGGAATAATTGGACCAGTTCCATAGGGGATTTCCCATCCTTGGGATTTCAATTCCTTTCTCCAAGTAATTGAATCTCTTTGTAATTCAGATGGCCACTTTGGATGAAGTTTGATGAGTTTTAAGGCAGCAAGCGAAGCCGCACATAGAGGAGGCGCAAGAGCAGTTGTGTAACGAAATGCACCGCAAGTTTGTATGAGATCTTCACCTAGCGATTTCTTACAGGCTAAGAAAGCTCCTCCACTACCAAAGGCTTTCCCAAATGTGCCGCTGATCATAGTTACTGAAGATGATAATTCATAACAAAGCCCGCGCCCCTCTGGGCCTAAAACTCCAAGAGCATGGGCTTCATCCACTAAAAGTTTTGCTTTATATTTTTTGCAAAGGTGAATAATTTTCTTTAAATTAGGGCTTGTGCCTTCCATGCTGAAAAGGCTTTCAGTTATCACTAGTGGAGACTGAGTATTTTTTTTGTTGAAAAAAAGTTTTAGATATTTTTCTAGGTCATTAAGATTATTGTGACCATATCTATAAAGTTTAGCTCCACTTGCTTTTATACCTAGCAATAAGGAGTGATGGATAAGACGGTCTGCAAGAACGGGAGTATGTCGATTCGCTAACGCAAGAACTGCCGCAAGATTTGCTTGAAAGCCACTTGGAAATAATAAAACCTGCTCTTGGTTTAACCATTCTTGAAGAGCTTCTTCAAGTTTTTTATGGATCGGTCTAGTTCCAGTAACTAGTCTGGAGCCGCCTGCTCCTAAACCTTCAGTATTCATCGTTTTATTGGCGGCTTCTATAAGTTTTGGATGTCTATTTAGAGATAAATAGTCATTACTAGCGAGATCGATAAGAGATTCTGACTTCTTTTTGGAATCTAATTCCTGAAATATTGTTAGTTCATTCCCTGGAACCCATGTTCTTATTTTACGTTTTCTATGTAGAGGGATTTTTTGCATTCTTTTATTTTGATGCTTGAAAGGGGTTGATTTTTTAATTGCTACACATATAAGTTTGCATACCATTGCCACTCTGGACATATTGGATGAGATTTATTGCATTGGTAGATAGGATTTAAGCTATGAGTTCTGCGGCGAGAGTTACGACAGAAAACGACCTCGTCAATCATGATTTGGATCCTGCAAAGATTTTCCCTTTTCCTTTAGATGATTTTCAAATTCAGGCTATTCAATCATTAAATCAGGGCCACTCGGTAGTGGTAAGTGCTCCTACTGGTTCTGGGAAGACTTTAGTTGGGGAATATGCAATTCATAGAGCAATTGCTCATGGTCAAAAAGTTTTTTATACCACCCCATTAAAAGCCCTTTCTAATCAAAAATTAAGAGACTTTTCCAATCAATTTGGTTCAGAGAACGTAGGACTGCTTACAGGAGATATGAGCCTTAATAGGGAAGCTTCAATCCTTGTAATGACCACTGAGATTTTTCGTAATATGCTTTACGCAGAAGTTGATGATTCTGACGACCCTCTAGTTGATGTTGAAACAGTTGTTCTTGATGAATGTCATTACATGAATGATTCTCAGCGAGGAACTGTTTGGGAAGAATCAATAATTTATTGCCCTTCATCAGTTCAATTCGTGGCCTTGTCAGCAACAGTTGCAAATGCAGGGCAATTAACTGATTGGATTCAACATGTCCATGGTCCAACAGATTTGATTTTTAGTGATTTTCGCCCAGTCCCATTGAATTTCAGCTTTTGTAGTGCAAAGGGATTGCACCCTTTATTGAATGATCAAGGAACAGGATTACATCCAAATAACAAAATTTGGAGAGCTCCTAAAGGGAAAAGACGAAAGAGTCATTCTCTAAAACCACTTCAACCAGAATCACCACCAATTGGTTTTGTTGTTTCACAGATGGCTGAAAGAGATATGTTGCCAGGAATATATTTTATTTTTAGTCGCCGTGGTTGTGACAGAGCAGTGAATGATCTTGCTTCTACTTCGCTAGTGACACTTGAGGAGAAAAAACTTATTCGAGATCGATTCAGACTATATCAATTAGCTAATCCAGAAGGAATAAGAGATGGTATTCATGCAGAGGCATTGTTGAGAGGCGTGGCGGCTCATCATGCTGGTGTTCTTCCTGCTTGGAAAGAGTTAATAGAGGAATTATTTCAGAAAGGCTTGATTAAAATTGTATTTGCTACAGAAACTTTGGCGGCTGGTGTGAATATGCCAGCTCGCAGCACTGTTATTTCGACTTTATCGAAACGTACTCAGAATGGTCATAGAGCACTTATGGGGAGTGAGTTTCTTCAAATGGCTGGTAGAGCAGGGAGACGAGGTTTGGATTCTAAAGGGTATGTAGTAACTGTTCAGACTCGATTCGAGGGAGTGAAAGAGGCTGGGCAACTTGCGACATGCTCTGCAGATCCATTAATCAGTCAATTTACTCCTAGCTATGGCATGGTGCTTAATCTCTTACAACGTTATGACCTTGAAAAATCAAAACAATTAATTGAGAAAAGTTTTGGGCGCTATTTAGCAGGATTGAATTTTGTTGATGAAGAAGATTCTTTAGAACAATTAAAGCTTCAATTGGAAGTACTTCAAAGTACGGCTAATGATATTCCTTGGAGTGAGTTTGAAGAGTATGAAAAACGTAGAGCTCATCTTAAGGAGGAGAGAAGACTCCTTCGCATTCTTCAGAAACAAGCGGCAGAGACATTAGCTAATGAGCTGACATCAGCATTAAAATTTGCAAGCGTAGGAACCCTTGTAACGTTAAAAGCACCCCAACTCCAAGGACGCATAACACCAGCTGTAATTGCGGCAAAAATTTTGGGCCCTGGCCAATTCCCTTTGCTTTTATGTATGACTGATGAGAATTTATGGGTGTTAGTACCATGTCAATCAGTCGTTAGTCTTCACGCAGATTTAACATGCTTAGATGTAAGTGGTTTCAATTCGCCTGAGCTTAGACGCTCTGGTGAATTGAGACATGGAGACAAAGAAAGTTTTGAGTTAGCTTTAGCTGTTAGAACTATTTCAGAAAGATATGATATGTCGACACCGCAATACGACTTAGCTGGTGAAGTACTTGCTCAGGCGAAGTTAGTTAAATCACTAGAAGATCAGTTAGAGCAATTACCAGCACATCGCTGGGGAGATCGGAAAAAACTAAAGAAATATCGTCGTCGAATCGATGACTTAGAAAATGAGATAGATGATCGACAAAGATTGTTATATCAAAGAGCGAATGAGCATTGGGATAAATTTATTTCTCTATTAGAAATCCTTCAATACTTTGGTGCTCTTAATGAGATAGATGCTACGGAGATAGGAAGAACAATTGGCAGTATAAGAGGTGATAATGAATTGTGGTTGGGTTTGGTCCTAATGAGTGGCCACTTGGATGATTTGACTCCTCCACAACTAGCTGGTGTGCTAGAAACAATTAGCACAGAAATTAAACGTCCTGATATTTGGTGTGGCTTTATCCCTTCTTCTGAAGCGGAAGATGCTTTTCATAATCTTTCGGGAATCCGTCGTGATGTAATACGCTCCCAAGAGCAAAAGAATATGGATATTCCAATTTGGTGGAATTTAGAACTTTTAGGTCTTGTAGAAGCCTGGGCTAACGGTGCTCGTTGGAGTGAACTTATTGCCAACACTTCCTTAGACGAAGGTGATATCGTTAGAATCCTACGTAGAACGATTGATTTGCTTTCTCAAATTCCATATTGTGAAGCGATCAGTCAAAAGCTGCGAGACAATGCTCGACTAGCTTTGAGATCTATTAATCGGTTTCCAGTTTGTGAGTCTGATGATATTGTCAAGGCTGCTGAAAGAGAACAGAAAGGTAATAATCCAGCAACTGAAAGGATCTTCTAGAAAGTTAAAATATTTTATTCCTTCATAGGGTGAGTCATTGATTGAGGATTAACGAGTTTTTCAAAATCTGTTTCATTGATATAGCCAAGTTTTTGTGAGGCAAGTCGAAGACTGATCTTCTCTGAATGAGCTAATTGGGCAATTTTACTGGCTTTCTTATAGCCAATTTTAGGTGTTAAGACTGTTACTAACATTAAAGAGTTCTCTAGATCTTCTTTTATTTTGAGACGATTAGGTTCTATTCCTTCGATCATTGCAATTCTAGAACTAAGACAGGCATCATGAAGTAACTCAATACTTTTTAAAATATTAAAAGCTATTTGGGGCTTGTACCCATTCATCTGAAGATGACCTCCACTACCTGCATTGGAAACAGCACCATCGAGTGCGATAACTTGAGTGCATACCATTGCCATGGCTTCACATTGGGTAGGGTTTACTTTGCCAGGCATTATCGAACTACCAGGCTCATTTGTTGGGAGCTCAAGTTCAGCTATTCCAGCTCTGGGTCCAGAGGATAGTAATCTAATATCATTGATAATCTTCAAAAGAGATACAGCAAGTAATTTGAGTTGAGACATTGTATTAACTAATCCATCATGACTAGCCATAACAGCAAATTTATTTTTTGCTGTTGTAAAAGGAAGTTTAGTTAATACTGAGATTTCATAGGCAATCTTATTGTCGAAGTTTTTTGGAGCATTTAATCCAGTCCCTACAGCAGTTCCTCCTAAAGGGAGTTCATATAGTTCTATTAGGCTTGCTTCTATTCGTTTACATGCTGTTGCTAATTGATCTCGCCAGGCAGAGACTTCTTGCCCTAGTGTAATGGGGACAGCATCTTGAAGATGGGTTCTGCCAACTTTGATGATTCCACTCCAAGCATCACTTTTCTTCCTAAAAGCTTGTATGAGTAGTTTTATTTCTGGGATTAACTTGTGGGTAATCTCTTCAACAGTCGCAATTTGAATTGCTGCGGGAAAAACATCATTTGTAGATTGTGATTGGTTGACATGATCATTTGGATGGAGAGGTTGATGACTGCCTAAAGGCATACCTTCTGATTGAGATGCAAGGTTGCAAATGACTTCGTTTATATTCATATTTGTTTGAGTGCCACTACCTGTTTGCCATACTTTCAAAGGGAAATGATGATCATGCTTCCCATCGGCTATCTCTGAAGCTGCCCGAATAATTAACTCTTTTTTATTTTCGTCAAGCACATTTAATTGGTGATTTACTATTGCTGCAGCCGATTTAATTTTTGCTAGTGCATAAATCAATTTTAACGGTATAAGTTCGCTACCTATTGAGAAATTAATTAGAGCTCTTTGAGTTTGTGCTCCCCAAAGAGCAGCTACAGGTACTTCGACATCCCCAAGGCTGTCATTCTCTATGCGCATTAATTTGCTCATTTATTTTTTGCCACTAAAGGTATTGTCTCAATTATATTAACTAGGGTTTGGATTCAGCAGTAATCTTTATAGGGTTTTGTTCTCATTGAATTTTTATATATCTAGCCTTTCCCAGATTACGTCTAAATTCGCTTGATGCAGCTCTGAAGAGAAGCAGTGTTCTAGTTGAGAGGCTTCAAGCTTATTTTGGATCTCTGGATCTTTTTCGAGATTCGCTCGGAAATCACCTCCTTCTTTATTCCATGCTTCATGTGCATGTTTTTGAACTAGTTTATATGCAGATTCTCGAGCCATTCCATTATCAACTAGAGCTAAAAGAACTCTTTGACTAAAAACGACTCCCCCGTAAATATTCATATTTTTCAGCATATTGCTTGGGTAAACTCCTAAGCTTTTTATTACTTCATTCATTTCCTTAAGCATAAAATGTAATGTAATAGATGTGTCAGGAAGCATCATCCGCTCAATAGAACTATGACTAATATCCCTTTCATGCCATAAAGCAACATTCTCTAGAGCAGCTACTACATAACTACGCAATACTCGTGCTAGGCCACTAATTCGCTCACTCCTAATGGGGTTACGTTTGTGCGGCATTGCAGAACTTCCTTTTTGACCTTTAGCAAAACTCTCCTCTATTTCGAGGACATCGGTTCTTTGAAGATTCCTTATTTCAGTGGCAAAGCGATCTAAGGATGAGCCAACTAAAGCCAATGTTTGAACATAATGGGCATGTCGATCTCTAGAAATGACCTGTGTGCTTGCAGTATCTGGAGTTAGCTTCAATAATTCACAGGTTATTTTTTCTACTTTAGGGTCAGTATTCGCATAAGTTCCCATGGCCCCACTGATTTGACCTACTGAGATATCTTTTTCCAATTTTTCTAATCTATCGCTATTTCTAATAGTTTCTGCTAACCATCCTGCAAGTTTAAATCCAAAAGTTATTGGTTCTCCATGAATTGCATGAGATCGACCAATCATGACTGTTGTTTTATGTTTCCTAGCAAGAACCCTGATTGAATTTTCTAATTCTTTTAATTCTTTTTTTAATAAGTTTGCAGATGCTTTTAACTGTAAAGCCAAACCAGTATCAAGGACATCACTGCTAGTTAGACCTACATGGATAAAACGACCAGCATCTCCAACGTTTTCATTTACATTTGTTAAAAATGCAATTACGTCATGTCGGACTTCTGATTCAATTTCGAGAATACGTTCGGCATCGAAACTTGCTTTTGTTCGGATTTCTTCGAAAACTTCAGATGTCAAATTGCCAAGTTTACAATTTGCTTCACAGGCCGCTAGCTCTACTTCAAGCCAACTTTGATACTTGGCTTGATCAGTCCAGATACGGCCCATTTCGGGTGTTGTATAGCGATCAATCAAAATAAGATAAGTTTTAAATTAAGGCTTGAGGGTTAAGCCGAATTTAAACGATGATGAGGTACTTCCCAATGAACAAATCTTCCCCAAGATTGTTGCCTCACTAGACAACTACCTGCTTTACACCTGATGATCTGAAAAGGTGGTAAGTCAATAGGTTGATTTTCTATAGTCGCAAAACTACCCGGGGGAAGAAAATCAAGAATCTGTGTTTTTTTAAATGGAATCACATTCGGAGCTCTTGTGCAGGAGATTTCTTTGGGATCTAATGCTTTTGAGATTTCTTTTGTCACAACTTTTTAGCAATGTGTATAAATTTTCCCGGAACTTTTCTTAATTCTTTAAGTTCAAAGGTTTTTATTCGGTTTCGTGTTTATGTTTCTAAATAAATGCCCCAAAAAGTACGCTTAGATCTTCACTTGCTGACTAAAGGCTTTGCTCGTTCTCGTCAACAGGCCATTCAATTAATTCGTGCTGGAAAAGTAAAAAGTTTGGATGGTAAGGTTTTAGATAAACCAGGTCATGAAATAAATAATGATTTAGAACTTTTAGTACAAAAACCCTCAAGATTTGTATCCCGTGGAGGGGAGAAATTAATTGCTGCTTTTAATAATTTTTCTTTAGAGGTTGAAAATCGAATTTGTCTAGATTGTGGAATATCCACAGGTGGGTTTACCGATTGTCTTTTGCAAAAAGGTGCTTCTAAGATTTATGGAATTGATGTGGGATATGGTCAAACAGCTTGGAATATAAGGAATGACCCTAGAGTTGTATTGAAGGAGAGAACTAATATTAGAAATCTAACGGTAGAAAGTTTATATGGGTTAGAAAAAGAAAGAGCTGATTTTTTTGTTGCTGATTTGTCTTTTATTTCGTTGACAATCGTTTTACCTTCAATTACTTGCTTGCTTAATAAGAAAAATAGAGAAGGAGTAGTTCTTATAAAACCACAATTCGAGGTTGGTAGAGAACGCGTTGGCAAGAAAGGGGTGGTTCGAGATCCAAATGCCCATGAGGATGCCATAAACCAAGTGCTGCTTTCATCAATGGGATTGGGTTGGGTGCCTCAAGGTCTTATAGCTTCTCCCTTAACTGGACCAGCTGGTAATCATGAATATTTACTTTGGTTAGGTAGTTGCAATTCAACCCAATTGCCAGATTTAAGAAAATTGGTATTAAAAACTTTAAGTTAAAGAGCAGATTTATCTATTTCACCAGTACGAATTCTTACTACTGATTCAATAGGCGATATGAAAATTTTCCCATCTCCGATTTCTCCTGTTTTTGCTGCTTCAGCTATAGATTTCAAAACCAAATCCACTTTTTCATCATCAATGACGACTTCAATTTTTAATTTTTGTAGAAATTCAACAGTAAATTCAGATCCCCTATAGCGTTCTACTTGTCCTTTCTGTCGTCCAAAACCTCTGACTTCACTTACAGTCATTCCTACAATGCCGGCATTAACTAAAGCCACTTTTACGTCTTCAAGTTTGAAAGGACGAATAATAGCTTCTATCTTTTTCATGTGTATGAATGATTTTGCTCTAATAATAGGAAAGTTCTTTTAAAAATTAAAGAACTTTGGAAGAAATTGCAGGAAATTTATTAAGAGCTATCCCTGCTTCTTGGGCATCTATTGACAGTTCTAAAGAATCTTCACTAGAAAGAATGACTTGGTTGTTTGCTAATGAACTCCAATGCTCTTTTTCAAAATGTGTTTGTAGCCAAAGCATTCCATGAATACTTGTGGTTTGAATTTTTATGCCTTCTTTGGTGTTAATCAGACAAATGTCCATCAAGATTCCCATGTCTTAATCTATTAACTAAGTTAGAAGAGGATTTGTTTGTGATTGTTGTTACTAAATTAAAAACTCATTTCAATAAAGAAATGGTTATGAGGACAATTGATGAGTAATTCTCCCCTTTATGGCGAAAGAGCAATTCAAGCAGGTGAGTTGCTTTGTTTCCCAAATCCTAATTTGAGAAGAAATTATGAGGTTTCTATTGAATTGCCAGAATTTACTTGTAAATGTCCTTTTTCGGGATATCCAGATTTTGCAGTATTGAGATTGGTCTATGAACCTTCTGAAAAGGTCTTAGAACTTAAATCTATTAAACTTTATATTAATAGTTACAGAGATATAAAAATTTCGCATGAGGAAGTAGCTAATAAAATCTTGGATGATTTAGTAGATGCATGCAAACCTAAATGGATGAAATTGGAGGCTGATTTCAATCCAAGAGGTAATGTTCATATGATCGTAAAAGTTTCTCATGGAGAAAGAAAGTCTTCATGAACGATTATCTAAAAACGGCTTTAAAAGAATAGGGAGCTCATTTGCAAAAGCTGTTAGGTTTCTGTTGCATAAACCACCTATATGAAGGGATTGCTTTTTTTTCTCGAAAACCGCCCAAAGTTGTCTAGTTGCTATGACACTCAGAAGCCCACCAATTAATGTTATTGCAAAACCTGAATAGACAATTGGTACACCTGGATCACGTTTTAATAAAATACCGCTACTAGCAAGTACATCTGTAATCTGAATAGAGACGCCTAAAATATCTTTTGAGTCTCCTCCTGGTAAAAGAGATGTAATTAGAGAACCATCTTCTTTAAAAACTCTGGCGGGTCCTTTTTCACTTGATAAAGAAATTAGAATAGGATTCTCACCTTCTTGAGTCGTTGGAATTACAACACCCCAAATTTGATCTCCTAATTCGGGAAAACGAGATAAAGGTAATTGAATTTTCGGACTTCCTCCAATTTGCACTGTAATTGCGGCAAGAGCCCAGTCTGCTTGATAAATAGTGATGCCTCTATATCGTAATGGGTGGTTAACACTTGTTTCTTTGAAGATAGGTTCTTGTTGAGTTTGATTTAGTTGGAGTTTTGATCGAAATTGTTCGGGACGCCCTAGAGAATCTCTCTGAATCTCAAATTCATTAAGTTTTAACTTCAATTGATTTTGCTTGTCTGGGCTTAAAATATCCAATGATTTTCCTGGAGATAGAAAAACCTCAGTTTTTTGACCATTTAAAACTCCTAAAATAGATCCAATCATTAATAAGATTAGACCTAAATGAACTAATAAAGGACCCACCCTTCCTATTACACCTTTCCTTGCAGATAGCCTACCTGTTCTTTCATTAACTTTCCATCCTTTTTGTTTAAGAAGGGAGGATAATTTCTCAATAGCATTTACATTTTCTTCTACCTGGATTGTTTTAGCTAAAATAAGTTTTTTTATTTGATTTGAGGATTTATAATCTATCCATCTCATAGCTGATTGAAGCATTGGCCATTGTCTTCGCCAACTACAAATCATTAATGCAGTACCAAGCCAAATAAGAAGGAAGAAGAACCAATAGCTTGAATAAACCTGATCAAATTGTAGAGAAAGTATTAGGTCTCCTTTAATCAAACCAAGCCAAGGATTTTCTTGATATTTATCAAGATAAAATTGTGCTATTTCCCCTTGTGGAATTGCTGTTCCAAGAGAACTTGCGATTGCAATTAAGAATAATAGTGAAATTGCAATTTTTAAATTAGATAACCATAGGATTGTTTTTCCAATTCTTGACATAACGCTAAATCAATTCAGAAAGAAGATTTAGTGAACCAATTATTATAAAGATTGTGCCACTTATAGTAGGTATAAATTGACCTATAGGGCGAAGTTTTAACAGATTAGGAATAGTAGCAGCCGCTGTTCCTGTAATTATTAATGGCATTACTTGCCCAGTCCCAAATACGGCAAGTATCACAACACCAGTTAATGGATTCGCATTTTGAGAAATCCAAGCAAGTAATACCGCAAGAACTGGGGTTGTGCAAGGAGAAGCAGCTAATCCAAATGCAACTCCTGCGGCACATGGGGCAATTATTTTGGGGACTTTATTTCTCCAATTATCAGGATTAGGTCCTATAGGTAGTTTTATTTTTATTAGACCTAATAAATTTAAGCCCATAACAATAGCGAGTAAGGCAATTATTTTTGGGAATAGAAATGGTAATTGACCAAATATATTCCCTAATAAACTACTTATAAGGCCAAGAATTACTAATGAGAGAATGATGCCACTGCAGAAACTTATACTTCTAAAAAAAGGACTTTGCTTATCTTGAAAACCTGCAAGATAAGCTATTGTTACTGGTAGCAGCGATAATGAGCAAGGTCCAAGACTGGTAATTAACCCACCAAAAAAAATTAGAATCAAGCTGAAAAAACCAGGATTATTTAATCCATTACTTATTAAGTGTTGACTGTTCTGAGATAATTCAGAAAGGCTTAAGTCCAAAAGCAAAATCTAAGTAAGAAACATTTCCAATCCCCTTTTTATTTTATCCAGCTCGAAGTCTTTTTTTTATTTTGACTTCAGGAATGAGGAGATTTGATTCAATCGCGCATCTAACGAGTAATCCACCAATTAACAAGCTTGATAATAATGAATTTCCCCCATAGCTCATCATTGGAAATGGTAACCCAGTGGTGGGCATAACACCTGAAGCCACTGCTAAATGCATTATTGATTGACTAACAAGCATTGTGGTACAACCAATGGCAGTTAATTTCGAGTAATTAGTAGTACATCTTAAAGAAATTTTCAATCCTATAAATGCAATTAGTAAAAGAAATAGTAATAACATAATAGAACCAATGAAACCAAATTCTTCAGCAAATACTGCATAGATAAAATCTGTACTTTGAATAGGGAGATATTGCAATTTCTGTGTAGATAAACCATATCCTTCTCCAAACCAACCTCCGGATCCAATAGCCAAAAGACTCTGTATAAGTTGATATCCATTACCTTCTGGATCTTGCCAAGGATCTAAAAATGACATCACCCTAAGCTTTTGATATTCATTCATTAAGATACTAATAATTCCCAAACCACCTCCTAAAAAAGCAGTTGTAAAAAGACTTTGATAGTTAATTCCTGCAGCAAGAGCCATCATCCAAACTAATATCCCTGTTAAAGCAGCAGTACTGAGATTAGGTTGTTTAACAATAAGTAGTATTAGCGTACCAAATATTCCAATCCAGAAGAATTTTTTTTCTGAGTTTATTCTTTGCCAATAACCAAAAATATTAGCTGCTTGAAGGATTACAAATGGTTTAATTAATTCGGAAGGTTGTATTTGCAATGGCCCAATAATTAGCCAACGTGTAGAACCATTAATTGTACTTCCCATAAAAGTTGTTGCTCCAACCATTAAAAGACCAATAAGTAAAAATGGACCCGAAATTTTCAACCAACTTTTTAGATTCGTAGAGATTGCAAACCAGGCAATACTTGAGCTTGCTAAAAGCCAAATTAATTGTCTTTTTATGTAATAAGCACCATCACCCATTTCTCTAATTGCTACCCACCAACTAGCTGAACCAAGGATGAAAATCCCTGCAATACTCCAAAAAACGAAAAGTCCTAAAAGAAGCCTTGCTTCCGATGGCCAAAGATTCCAAGGGAGCTTTAAGGATTTGACTTGTTTAGGATTTCTAGTTTTTTGATTTAAATTATTCTTTGTAGATCTTTGAGACCTTAGTTTATTATTGTTCAAATTCTTTATGGATTCCCTTCTCAATTTTTAGGAGACGCACGATTTTTCCCATTGAGCCGTTTAATTTCCTATTTGCCAAGTCTTTTTGATGATATAAATATTATTTGTTAAACTTTGATAAGTATATTTATTAAGAAGAAAATAACTTTTTCTATATCAATATTTTGACGAAATTTTTTGGGAGATAGTAATTAATTTAGATCAAAATTAAAAAAAAATCCAAAACCAGAGTTTTTGCTCATTTTTAGCTCAATTTTAGACCTTCTGAAAATTGATTTGGTTCAAAATGGAACTTTTGCGAGAAAAATTTAGTGCAAAGCCTATACAGCTTTTCCTGGGACATGATAGATTTCGCGGGCCTTTAAGGATACTAGGAGCAATTGCTGGCAATCACGAAGCTTAAACCAGTAATTAAACCTTCTAATAGTGAAGGCAAGATTGAGGTATCAACTTCTGATGTCATCAGTTCAGACTCCAGGCCTCAAATGAATCTTGAATCATTAGAAGATTCTTCAAATGATTCCAATTCTGAATATATGCAGCTTCAGTTGCGCATATTCTTGGTTGCAATAGTTTTAACTGCTTTAGCGGTTTTAATTGCTGCCACATTTATAGACTTTCAGACTGCTATAAGCCTTCTGATAGGAGCTTTCTTCGGAATCCTTTATCTGCGTTTACTTGCGCGAGGTATTGGTAAATTGGGTAAATCTTCTAGGTCTGTAAGCAAGGTTCAATTAATGGTTCCAGTATTGCTTTTTTTTCTAGTCTCACGTTTGCCTGGGCTTGAATTATTGCCAGCTTTACTTGGTTTTCTTTTGTACAAGCCTGCTTTGATTATTCAGTTTTTGCTTAAGCCTTAAGCAGAAATTATTGCTGAATTTTATTTCTTGTTGGCTTGAAAACAACTTTGTTTTATCTACAGCTCTTTACATAACGCTCAATGGGCTTAATTCCATTTTTATTTCCATTCGCTGAACTTGAGGTTGGTCAGCACCTTTATTGGCAAATAGGAAGCCTCAGGATTCACGGTCAGGTTTTTATGACTTCCTGGATTGTTATAGGTGCATTACTAACTCTTGTAGTAATTGGCACAAAAAAAATGGAACGTGATCCTAAAGGAATTCAAAATTTACTTGAGTTTCTATGGGATTACATTAGAGACTTGGCAAGAACTCAAATAGGAGAAAAAGTTTATAGAGACTGGATGCCTTTTATTGGGACATTGTTTTTATTCATTTTTGTCAGTAACTGGGGAGGAGCCTTGGTTCCATGGCGATTAATCCGTCTTCCTAGTGGTGAACTTGGAGCACCAACTGCTGATATCAATACAACAGTTGCATTAGCTCTTTTAGTATCACTTTCATATTTTTATGCGGGATTAAGTAATAAGGGACTGAGATATTTTGAATATTACGTTCATCCGACACCCATAATGCTCCCTTTCAAGATAGTTGAAGATTTTACCAAACCTTTATCACTGTCTTTCCGTCTTTTTGGCAATATTTTGGCTGATGAATTGGTGGTAGCAGTTTTGGTCTTTTTAGTACCTCTTGTATTACCAGTTCCTGTCATGTTCCTTGGATTATTTACTAGTGCAATTCAGGCATTGATCTTTGCCACTCTTGCTGCTTATTACATAGGAGAAGCTGTAGAAGAGCATCATTAATTAAATACTTTGCCACTAGGTATCCAACTTTCTGGCAAAATCTTTCCGCGCAGGTCCGAATTACTTCGGGCCCATCTCAAATAACTATGAGATGTCCCCCGCGCAGGTATAAACTCCCGGTCCCACTTATTCGCGCTATTTAAGCGCTTCACATTTTTTAAACCAATCATGGATTCCATTACCACTGCTGCTTCAGTTGTCGCTGCTGGCTTGGCTGTAGGCCTTGGCGCAATTGGCCCAGGAATCGGCCAAGGTAGCGCTGCTCAAGGAGCAGTTGAGGGCATTGCTCGTCAACCAGAAGCTGAAGGCAAGATTAGAGGAACTTTGCTTCTTTCTTTTGCTTTCATGGAATCACTAACCATTTATGGTCTTGTGGTTGCTTTGGTACTTCTTTTCGCTAATCCCTTTGCTGGATAAGGATTAACTTTTCGATTAATCGATTAGCTTATTCGTTTCTAGTTTCCAAGCCGCTAAGCGGCATGCTTCTACGTTATGCACCTCTGCTAAATGACAAGTTTTGTGCTCTTTGGAGCTGCTGAGGGAGGTCTATTTGACTTCGATGCAACTTTGCCGCTTATGGCGGTACAGGTTGTCGCCCTCACTTTCATTCTGAATTCTCTTTTCTTTAAACCTGTAGGAAAGGTTGTTGAAGAACGAGAAGGCTATGTAACAACTAGTCGGGTTCAAGCGAAAGAAAAACTCGCTGAAGTGCAACGCCTTGAGGAAGATTTAAGGAATCAACTTAAAGAAGCTAGAAAAGCTGCCCAAAAAGTCATAACGGAAGCAGAAGAAGATTCTGACAATCTTTACAAAGAAGCGTTGGCATTAGCCACGGCTGAAGCTAATGCTTCGAGAGAAGAGGCAAGACGTGAGATTGATTCCCAAAGAGATTCTGCTCTCAATCAATTGAAAGCAGAGGCAAATCAACTTGGAGAATTGATTGTGTCCCGATTACTGGAAGCAAAATGATTTTTCCGATTACTCTTGCTACTCAAGGCTTTGGTCTTAACTTCAATTTATTTGAGACCAATATTCTCAATTTAGCTTTAGTTATTTTTGGTCTCTACAAATTCTTACCTAATTTTCTTGGAGGAATTCTTGAGAGAAGAAGGACGGCTATTTTGTCAGATCTTAAGGATGCTGAGGAAAAGCTTTTAGAAGCCACTAATGCTTTGACTGAGGCTAAGAATGATCTCGCTACTGCAGAGCAAAAGGCTAAAAAAATTCGAACTGATTGCCAAGCACGAGCTGAGGCAATTCGTTTAGAAAGTGAAAAACGAACAGTAGAGGAGATGGCTCGAATTAAGCAAGGTGCAGCATCTGATTTAAATGCTGAAGCTGCAAGAGTTAGTGCACAGCTTCGAAAAGAAGCCGCTCAACTTGCTATTGAGCAAGCCTTATCAGCTTTGCCTGGCAGACTTGATAAAAAGACTCAAGATACTTTCTTGAATCAGTCCATCAATAACATTGCTGATAGCTGATGCCTCTTTTAAATACAATCACTACTCCTTATGCTGAAGCTTTTTTGCAAGTGGCTGAAAGCCGAAATGAAGTAGATGAGGTGGTTAATCAATCCAAATCTATTCTCAAGCTTTGGAATGCTTCTCCAGAATTTCAGGAGGCAATGGCCTCTCCTGTATTAGAAGTTGGATCAAAGAAAGCGGCTTTAGAGAAACTTTTTTCTAATCAAGTAACTCCTTCTTTTCTAAATCTTTTAAAATTATTAGCTGATCGTAATAGGATTGGTTTTTTAAATTCAGTTCTTGAACGATTGTTGGAACTCTATCGAGAGCAAAGAAATATTGCTTTAGCAACCGTTACTTCTGCCTCTGAATTAACTGAAGATCAGCAATCTGTACTTCTGAAAAAGGTTCAAGCTTTAGCAGGAACTGACAATTTAGAGCTCGATTTAAAGATAGACCCTTCTTTAATAGGAGGTTTTGTAATTAATGTTGGCTCTAAAGTTATAGACGCGAGTCTTTCGGGACAAGTCCGTCGACTAGGGCTTGCGCTTGCCAAAGTAAGCTAGCCAACAAACCTCTTCTCTTTCCCCTTAAATCCCCACTCTTAATTCCATGGTATCCATTCGCCCCGACGAGATCAGTTCAATTCTTAAACAGCAAATTGCTGATTATGACAAGTCTGTATCTGTTAGTAATGTTGGTACTGTCTTGCAGATAGGTGACGGTATTGCTCGTGTTTATGGCCTAGAGAAAGTGATGGCCGGTGAATTAGTTGAATTTGAGGATGGAACAGAAGGCATTGCCTTGAATCTCGAGGATGACAATGTTGGAGTTGTTTTAATGGGTGAGGGAATCGGAGTGCAAGAGGGAAGTACTGTTAAAGCAACAGGAAAGATTGCTTCAGTCCCGGTAGGAGAAGCAATGCTAGGAAGAGTTGTAAGTCCTCTAGGAGTCGCTGTAGATGGGAAAGGAGATATAGCTACTAATGATTCTCGACTAATTGAATCAATCGCACCAGGAATTATTAAACGTAAGTCCGTTTGTGAGCCTATGCAAACTGGTATCACTTCGATTGATGCAATGATTCCTATTGGTAGAGGTCAACGAGAATTAATTATTGGGGACCGTCAAACTGGGAAGTCTGCGATAGCAATCGATACGATTATCAATCAAAAAGGCCAAGATGTTGTTTGTGTATATGTAGCAGTTGGTCAGAAATCTGCTTCTGTGGCCAATGTTATAGAGGTCCTTAGAGAAAAGGGAGCTCTTGATTACACCATTGTTGTTAGTGCAAGTGCTTCTGAAGCGGCTGCATTACAATATTTGGCTCCTTATACGGGCGCTGCAATCGCGGAGCATTTTATGTATCAAGGTAAAGCTACTCTTGTTATATATGACGATTTAACGAAGCAAGCCCAGGCATATAGGCAAATGTCTCTTCTTTTGAGAAGGCCACCAGGACGTGAGGCATACCCTGGCGATGTTTTCTATTGCCATAGTCGTTTACTAGAAAGAGCAGCAAAGCTTTCTGACGCTATGGGTGGTGGTTCGATGACAGCATTACCTATAATCGAAACTCAAGCTGGGGATGTTTCTGCTTATATTCCAACTAATGTCATTTCTATTACTGATGGCCAGATCTTCTTGAGCTCTGATCTTTTCAACTCTGGATTAAGACCAGCTATTAATGTTGGTATTTCTGTTAGTCGTGTTGGAGGAGCTGCTCAAACAAAGGCTATTAAAAAAATTGCGGGTACTTTAAAACTTGAGCTTGCTCAGTTTGATGAGCTTGCTGCTTTCTCACAGTTTGCATCAGATCTTGATGAAGCCACTCAAAAACAACTTGGTCGGGGTAAACGTTTAAGGGAATTACTCAAACAGGCACAATTTGAGCCACTCAACCTTGCTGAACAAGTAGCAATTGTCTATTCAGGTGTTAAAGGATTGATTGATGATGTCCCAGTGGATGATGTAACTAAATTTGCACGTGAATTACGTGAATATTTAAAGACAAATAAGCCTGAATTTATTAATAAAGTTCTTTCAGAGAAGTTGCTTAGTGAAGAATCAGAATCACTTCTAAAAGAGGCTATTAAGGAGGTAACTTCTTCGATGTTGGCAACTGTCTGATTTTTTAACGATATTCTGGAGAAAATTATCCATGGCAAACTTAAAGGAAATTAGAGACAGAATTGTCTCAGTAAAAAACACTCGAAAGATTACTGAGGCAATGAGGCTAGTGGCTGCCGCCAAGGTTCGTAGAGCACAGGCTCAAGTCCTTCAAAGCCGTCCCTTTGCCGATCGTCTTGCAAGGGTATTAGAAAACATTCAATCGAGAATGCAGTTTGAATCTGCTGACGCTCCTTTGCTTAAAAAGAGAGATGTTAAGACAATTACACTGGTCTCAGTTACAGCTGATAGAGGTTTATGCGGTGGTTATAACGCAAACATTATTAAGCGAACTGAACAAAGGTACTCTGAATTAAAACGTCAAGGATTTACTCCTGATCTTGTACTAATTGGAAAGAAAGCAATTACTTATTTTCAAAATAGAGCAAGTCAGTATAAAATTCGAGCTAATTTTAAAGAATTAGAGCAGGTTCCAACATCTAAAGATGCCGGATCAATAACCAGTGAAGTGTTGGCAGAATTTCTATCTGAAAGTACAGATAGAGTTGAAGTGATATATACAAAGTTTATTAGTTTAGTTAGCTGTGAACCTGTTGTTCAAACACTTTTACCTTTAGACCCTCAAGGCATCGCAGAAGCTGATGATGAGATCTTTAGATTGACGACAAAAGATAGTCGTCTGACTATCGAAAAAGAAGCTGCCCCTTTGAATGAGCAGGCTAAGCTACCCTCTGACATCGTATTTGAGCAGAGTCCAGATCAACTATTAAATGCATTGTTGCCTTTGTATTTGCAAAATCAATTATTAAGAGCGCTACAAGAGTCTGCTGCTTCGGAACTTGCAAGTCGAATGACTGCCATGAATAATGCAAGCGATAACGCAAAGGAATTAGCTAAGACATTGACTCTTGATTACAACAAGGCTCGTCAGGCAGCTATTACTCAGGAAATATTAGAAGTTGTTGGAGGAGCATCTTCCTGAAAATTAGCGACATAATAGTAGAATGTTAAAAAGCTTCATAAGTAATACAAGTGAATTTAAAGATGATAGAACTTGAATTAAATAAACCTAAGGATGTTTCTTTATTAAACCTTAGACGATGGATATTAGATAATTTAAAAGAATATGGTGACCCTTTGCGATGGGCTATTACAGGTGTGAATAAGTCCACGTTAACCGTTGAAGCAATTCTCATTATCTCTTGAGTTGAATTTAGTAAGAAATTAGATTTTATTTGGATTAAAAAATGTCTCTAACGCCTATTCCTACTTTAATGATTATTCCAACAGGAGTGGGATGTGCTGTTGGAGGTTATGCAGGAGATGCCATTCCTTCGGCAAGGTTATTAGCTGCTGCAAGTGGATGCTTGATTACGCATCCCAATGTTATGAATGGAGCAGTTCTGTTTTGGAATGATTCGCGGATTCATTATGTTGAAGGTTATGGAATTGATAGTTTTGCGTCAGGCAAAATCTTTCTTAGACCCGTTAGGCAACAGAAAATAGGTTTAATTTTAGATGCAGGTCTTGAGGATGAGCTTTGTCAAAGACATTTGCAAGTTGTAGATGCTTGTAAAGCGACCTTAGGATTAGATGTTGATCAAATTATCAGGACAGAAATGCCTTTGGAGATTAGTTTGAATCAATCTCTCAAAGGAGTAAGTTGGGGCAATATTGGTCAACCGGAAGCACTCTTAAAAGCGGGTAAAAGATTAAAGGGTTTAGGGGCTACTGCTATAGCAGTAGTTACTCGTTTCCCAGACAATTTTGATAGTAAGGAATTATATCAATATCGTCGAGGTAAAGGAGTAGATGCTTTAGCAGGAGCAGAGGCTGTGATTAGTCATCTCCTTGTGAAATACTTGGAATTACCTTGTGCACATTCTCCGGGTTTAGCACCTTTGCCAATTGATTGTAATGTAGATCCTCGTGCAGCAAGTGAGGAGCTTGGATATACATTTTTACCTAGTGTTTTGATGGGTTTGAGCAGAGCTCCTGATTTGGTTCCTTTCCCTGAAGATATAAATAATAAAAGCATAAATTTTTCTTCTTCTGAGCTAATTAGACCTGACCAATTAGGAGCAGTTGTTGCGCCAGAAGGGGCTCTTGGTAGTGAGGCAGTATTGGCTTGCTTGGAAAAAGCAATCCCTTTGATAGCTGTTGCCAACCCTGGAGTAATGAATGTGACATCGGAAGCTTTGGGAATAGTAAGTTCTATAAAATCAAATTCTTGTAAAAATTTTTTCTCAGTGAGGAATTATTCTGAGGCGGCAGGAATTATTCTTGCATTGCGAGAAGGTATTAATATTTCTTCTTTAAATAGGCCAATCAAGAAGACTGTACTAGATCTTTAAGGTCGACTATTCTGTTAGCTTAAACACGCCATTGGATGTCTAGGAGCAATTCCTAGAGCTTTTGCAACTCCAGGATGACATACTGATCCTCGAATTGTGTTTAATCCTGAAAGCAACTCAGGCTTTTCAGTAACAGCAGCTTCAAGACCTCTACCTGCTATACCGAGAATGTAAGGCAAAGTTACACTCACAAGTGCTTCAGTAGAGGTAAAAGGAACAGCTCCAGGCATATTGCCTACTGCATAATGTTGGACACCATGAATTTTTACAGTGGGGTTTGTGTGTGTTGTCTCTACACTTGTTTCTACGCAACCTCCTTGGTCGATAGCTACATCAACAATTACAGAGTTTGGTTTCATCTGTTGAACCATCTGTTCATCTACGAGAGTAGGAGCTCTATCTCCTGGAGATAAAACTGCTCCAATTAATAGATCAGCAGTAGGAATCAACCTCTCAATAAGACCTCTACTACTAACAACGCTCATCAATCTTCCTTTTCGATCTGCTTCTAGATTTCGTAGTCTTTCGGGGGAACGATCTAAAAGCATTACTTCTGCATCCATAGCTGAAGCAAGTCTTGCGGCATTCCACCCTACTGTCCCAGCACCTAAAACAATTACTCGAGCAGGCCTGACCCCTGTACACCCTCCAATTAGGACCCCTTTCCCTCCTTGTGGCCTTTCAAGTAAATGTGCCCCTACTTGAGCTGCTAAGCGACCTGCTATCTCACTCATTGGTGCAAGCAAAGGTAAGCTGCCAGATTCTAATTGGACTGTTTCGTAGCCTATGCCGGTAGTTTTCGCGTTTAAAAGAGCTTCTCCAACTTTTGGATATGCGGCTAAATGTAGATAAGTAAAAAGAAGCATATCTTCGCGTAAAAATTTAAATTCTTCTTCTTGAGGCTCTTTTACTTTTACTATCAAATGAGCAGCCCAGGCTTCTTCTCGAGAAACAATTTTAGCTCCAGCAGCAGCAAAATCATGATCATCAATTCCAGCACCAGCACCAGCACCAGCTTGCACAAGAACTTCAAGACCTTGCGTTACAAGTTCTTTGGTAGCATCTGGAGTGAGAGCCACTCTCAGCTCATCAGATTTAATTTCTGAAGGCACTCCGATGCTTGACATTGGAGCGGAGAAAACAGAAGAGGGCATGAGTTGAGGTATCTTCTTTTAGAGTGCACATTTAAGTGAAAATTGGCCATAATTTCATGATTTATTTTGATGCTATAGGAATCCTCCAACCACTTCCAAATGCTTGATCACTTACTTTTAGTAAAGGAGGTGCTTGTCTTCTTTTGAATTCAGCTTTCTTTAGTGAGGATGATATTTTTTGAATTAAATCTTTCTCATAACCTAAATCTATTAATTCATCTTCATTTAAGCGGTCTTCAATTATTCCTTTCAGAATAGGATCTAGTAGGTCATATGGTGGTAAAGAGTCAGTATCTAGTTGATCTTTACGAAGCTCAGCACTTGGAGCTTTGTTTCGAATCTTTGAGCCAATAATTTCTGTAATATTATTTAGACCCATTTCAGCTCTACATTGAGATGATTGGTTGCTATCAAGCCAATTACATAATTTGAAAACAGAAGTTTTATAAAGATCGCCAATTACTGATAGACCTCCATTCATGTCTCCATATAGTGTGCAATATCCCATGGCAAGTTCTGATTTGTTACCTGTTGATAGAAGGAGATGATTTTGTTGATTTGCAATTGCCATCAATAAAGTACCTCTAATTCTGGCTTGTAAGTTTTCAGCTGTTATATCTTTGGGCAATTCACCTAAGGTAGTTGTTAATGTTGATTCATATGTAGACATCAAATTATTGATTGGAATAATATTTGTTTTCATGCCAAGCCGTTTTGCAAGTTCTAGCGCATCTTCAATAGAACCAGCAGAACTCCAAGGAGATGGCATTAAGACGGCATTTATTTTTTCACCATCTAATGCTGCAGTAGCAATTGCTGCAACAAGTGCTGAATCTATCCCTCCACTTAGACCAAGTAGAACACTTTGAAAACTACATTTAGAGCAATAATCTTTAACTCCTAGAACAAGTGATCGGAATAGGTTCTCTTGTTGATTGCTATAAGGGATTAATTGAATACTTTCCTTTTGAGAGCTATCCCAAATACTTATAGACTCCTTACATTTTGGCAGACAGTGAATAATTTCACCTTGAGGATTCATTACAAAGCTAGATCCATCAAAAACAAGTTCATCATTCCCTCCAACTTGATTAAGATAAATCATCGAACAATGGAGTCTTTTACAAGCTTTTTGGGCTAAATTATGCCTGACTAATTCTTTGGAATAGCTAAATGGTGATGCAGATAAATTGACTAATAAATCAATTTGATTTTCTTTGAGTTGTTCTAGCGGATCAGAACCTTTTACTCTTTGCTTTTGAAGATCTTCTTCTACCCAAAGATCCTCACAAATGGTGAGTCCTATAGTCCAATTCTTTTGATTCGTTTTTAGATGAATAACACTACTAGAATTAGCGGATTGAAAATATCTCTTTTCATCAAAAACATCATATGTTGGAAGTAATTGTTTCCTGGCAACGACATGCCATGAGCCATTTGCGACAAGTACCAGAGAATTAAATAAATTTGGCAATTGTCTATCCTGAGTTTTTTCAGCTATTCCAATTAATAACGAGGTCTTTGAAAATTCTCGAGAGAGACTAGTAGTGATTTTATTTAAAACTTCTATTTGCTCTTCATAACGACTAGAGTCAAACAATAAATCTCTGGGTGGATAACCCCAAAGAGATAGTTCAGGAGTGAGAATGAGATCTACGTTTTGATTCTTGGTGTCTTCGTATGAATCAAGAATTTTATCGCCATTCCCTTTGATGTCACCAATTAATGGATTCAATTGAGCTAAAGCTATTTTCATTTGTGGCCTCTGGCTACTCCATAAAGACTATGAGCAGTTAATAAAGGTAATATTGATTTTGGAACTTGAGAGAGATTAAAATTGTCGCGAATTGTGGAGCTTGAAGATGCGGGAATTTTAAGTGGAAGTAAATCGATGTTACCACCTAATATTTCAATATCTTTTAACTGCCTATTCTTAATAGGCCAACCTTCTCTAATAGCAATTCCAATAGTGGCTTTTTTGAGTAAAGTCCTGACATTTAGCCATGTGGGAATTTGTTGAGTTAGATCACTACCAATTACAAAATACAAGTTAGAGTTGGGCCAGCGAGATTGGGCTTTCTCAAGTGTCGAAATTGTCCATGGACTACTAAGATCTTGGACAATTTCTAATTTAGGATTATTAATATCTTTGACTAGTGCCTTAAGGAGTTGATGACGAGTCTCAAGAGGTGCTGAATGTGTCTTACCTGGGTTATTGCTTGCCCATGTAACAACTTGTGGAAAAATATCTAATAGACCTTTCAAAAGGGACTCATGTCCACATGTTGGTGGATCTGCACTTGTCCCAAGAAGTGCTATTGAATTAAGAGAAGTTTTCACGGAAGCAGTGTTGAAAACTCTTTATATTGAGAAGGTAATGCAATTGTTACGGGCCATTGATTTAGCAGTGATTGTACCTCGGGATCTTTTCTCACAAGTCTTATGAGCATTGAACGTGGTTGAAAACCTCTTTGATGGCTACCTTGAAGAAATTCTTTCGCGGCTAAGCGCCCAGTTAATTTAGTTGTATGAACGGCAAGAGCAGCTTGAGCTATAGCAATAGGTGTGGTTGAGATAAGACTCACACCACCTGTAAAGGGAGAGGCGATTAACAACATATGTCGTATTACGCTGAGCGTTAATTGGATACTGTAGTGAGCACCTCCAAGTAAGGCATTATATAAAGACAGACGTTTTAATAACTCTCTAGCTGCAGGTCCATGTAATTGTAATCCATATAATTTGCTTAACTCGACAATTAAGGCGGTATCACAAACTAGACCTGCACTTATATCAAGCATTAATATAGGACTAACAGCTACACCTGATGCTTTTAGAGCAGCAAATTTACCAATTAAACTTTGAGCTGCTAATTTGCCGCGTTTTAATCGACCTACTTTTAAAGCCTGATAAAATTTATCAGCGCTGTGAAGAGAATTTAAAGCTAAAAATAATTCCCCGTGATTCTTTAGAAGAGTCATTAGTGAGTTACGTAGGGGTTCAATTTGTGGTTCGCATTCGATACTTCTGGTTTTACCATTTGGAAAAAGTTGAGACCTCCTTGGAGCAGCTGAGACTGTTTTTATTATGAGATTTCTTGCATTCCTAGGGAGTCGATTTTTTATCGAAGTCAGTAATTGATTGATTTCGTCAGCCTGCCATTGATCACTTCGATTAAGGACTAAGAAAACAGGCTTACCATTTTTGATGAGTGACCTTAAGGCGTTAATCTCAATAGTTGTAAGGTCACCATCTATAACAAATAAAATAAAATCAGATTCTTTGCAAATTTTATAGGTTAGATCATTTCTTTGTTTTGGATCTATATCGTCAATCCCAGGAGTGTCAATTAATTCAATTGAGTCTAGATCCATTAGTGGTTCTTCCCAGAGTGTCATCTCAGGACGAGAAGTACTCCCATGTGTGATGTCAGTAGTAAAAACTTTTGATTTTAATAATGCATTCAGGACACTTGATTTCCCTACGCCTACTCGTCCAAAAACTGATAAGCGAAAGTGTCTTTTTCTTAATCGATTAATTTGTTCTTGAAGTTCTTTGAACTCTTCTTTTAGAGAATTCTTTTCAAGATTTGTTAGCACGAGATTATCTAGCCATTCTAATAAAAGGACTTCGCAACGTTCAGCAACTGATTTGGACCTGTTCATGAGTTTGAGATCCTGTTTGACCAAGAAGTAGATCCCTTGCTATAACAAGGCAAATTAAGGGATTTTGATGTGGTTGAAGAGAGAGTCAAAAAAAAGAAAAACCAGAGAACAGTTTTAAGTGAGAGTCTGCTTTTCAATGTTTCTTTACCTCAATATGCCATCTCTTTCGTCTGTGTCAGTAGTACGAATCAAACTGATGAGGAAAAGACAGAATTTAGATGGCAGAAACAACTATTTAAACGATTGATGGAGAAAAGAGCTTGTTTATTTTTTAATACCTTAAGAACCAAGACTTTATCTAGTTTTTCTTTAAGAGAAAAATTTCAATTACATTTGAACTTTCAACCAATTTCCCTTAAGGACAAAGATTGAAAAATGTACATTCTTATTCTTTTGGTATGGATATTCACTGCAATCGTTACAGGTGTTGTTGCTTCTGATAAAGGTCACGGTTTTGGATCTTGGACTTTGGCCGGTTTGTTGCTTGGTCCTTTTGGCTTAATCGCTGCTGCTGGTTTGTCTGATCAAAAACTTCGTGAATTTATTAGAAGAACAATTGATCCAGACTCGATTCATCAGATACAGAACACTCAAAAACTTTTGAATCGAACCAATCAATATCTTGATTCAAAACCAAGGCTTCTTCAAGAGAGTAAAAGCAACTTTGATTCCCAAAGAGGAAAATACATAGGTGATTTCCTATTAAAGAAAACTGCTTCTGAAGATCAGATTTGGGAAAAGATTTTGCAGATACTTGAATTTTCGAGACCTGATATCTTTTTGCTGGCTGACCGCGGAAAATCTAATATAAATCTATCCTTAAAGGGTGGTAAAGCTTACATGATTTGTAAATCGGATGGAGAAAAAGTTGCTTTAGCTTATGCAAAGGAAAGTTCTGAGGATGATTTTTTTTATTGGCAAATTAAAATACATTGATTTATTGTACAATTAAATTAAAAAAGTTAAAAACCTTCAACATCTTTTCTAGATAATTGATCAAAATAATAATTAAATTTGGAAGTTTATTCTAATGCTAATATATAAGAAATCTATCCCGCTAGCTAAGATTAGAGAATATGCTGTTAGATCAAACTATATTGATAGATAATATTTTTTCTTTAATAATTGGCTGCTGTTTTGGAAGCTTTATAAATGTAATAATTTATCGATTACCTCTTGGTTTATCCATCGTCCACCCTAGAAGCTTTTGTAGAATATGTAAATACAAGATACGTTGGTTTGAAAATATACCTATATTTAGCTGGATTTTATTAAGAGGAAGTTGTGCTAATTGTAGATCTAATATTTCAATCACCTATCCTATTATAGAATTAATTACTGGGATTTTATTCCTATTAAATAATTATTCTTCACCTACACTTCTATCAATTAACTCAGGCTTTATACTATTGAAGATAGGCTGGATATTTATTTCATTGCTTTTAATTTTAGCAATACTAGACATTAAATATTTTTGGCTGCCAAGTTCTATTTGTATAATTGGATTATTATCAGGCTTAATTTATTCTTTAACTATAGCAATCCTATTTCATCCTTATGATCAAGTTTTTTTAATATTAGGATCAATTTTTGGAGCCATTTTAGGTTATCTTATTTTTCAATTAATAAGTGCATTAGGTTTTCGATTATTCAAGAAACCTTCTATGGGAAAAGGAGACGCAAAACTTGCAGCATTTATAGGCTCCTGGCTAGGCATAAAAGGACTTTTAATTACCATCTGGCTAGCATTTAATCTTGCTGGAATATTTGTAATAATAGGGTTACTTTTAAAGAGGATTAAATCAGGACAAAAAATTCCATTTGGAACATTTCTTGCTTTATCAGCTCTGTTAGTATGGTATTTAGGGGAAATGTCTTTGACTAGGATGATTTATTTAGGAACATAATAAAAATCTTATAAAACAACATAGAAATTATCAAAATTCATCTAAGTATCTTTTAATTAATTGTTTTAGAGTATTTAAATAATAATAGAATTGATATAAATTTTAACCAACAGTTTGCATCATGCTAAACATAGGTAAATACATAGCTATTAGTATTACCCCAACGAAAACAGCTACAAATATTATCATTAAAGGTTCCATAATTGAAGTTAAAGTTTTTACACTTGAAGATACCTCATCTTCATAGAAGTCTGCTAATTTCGAAATCATTTCGCTGAGTTCACCAGTCTCTTCTCCTATTCGAAACATTGAACTAAACATAATAGGTATGACCTGCTCTTGATCCAATGATTTATGAATAGGATTCCCTATTTGAATATCTCGATGTACTTTTTCTATTACTCTACTAAATACTCTATTAGTTATAGTCCTTTTTGAGATGGTTAACGCTTCTAAAATAGGTACGCCAGCAGAATTTAAAGATGATAGTGTCCTGGAAAAGTTTGCTAAGCAAGATTTAGTAACTAAGTCTTTTGTTAGAGGTAATTGTAATAAGAGCTTGTCATACCACCAAAGTACAGAGGGCTTGCTAGATAAGTATTTATAAAAACAATAAAGTGCAAATCCTGTAGGAATCGCCTTGAAATAAAATTGTATTGACTTTAGCTGATTAGAAAAATCGACTAACATTTGAGTTATACCTGGTAAATTGGCTCCTGACTGTTCATATATGTCGACAAATATTGGGATAACAAAAATCATCATTATAAAAACAACTACCAGTGTGAGTGTTCCTATTGCGACCGGATAGGCTAGTGCGCTTTGTATTTGACCTTTGATTTTTGCTAAACTTTCCAATAATTGCGCTTGGCGATCTAATGTGTCAGGTAACAAACCAGCTGTCTCTCCTGCTGTGACAAGAGCCCGATACATTTCATTAAACACTTCTGGATATTTATCTAACATCTCAGACATCGTAAGCCCTTTGCTTATTCCTAGGCCTATTTCTCTAAAGCTATATTGGATAGATGTATTCTCTGAGGTCTCTGAAATTATTTTCAATGCTTCCAGTAACGGTAGGCCAGTACGAATCATTGAGGATAATTGTTTTGTCGCGACAGCCAAATCTTTTACAGGTGGCGGCTTTATACGTCTACCAGCCATAGATTTAGGTCTTTTCAATTTCTTTTCCTTCGCGCGTAAAGCAGTCATATCTCCTTCTAAATACTCTTTCCTTTCTTGAATTTTTAATTCTACATAGGTTTTTAAAGTAGAAATCTTGCTTTTCTGTTTCTTTCTTACGGATTTATTCTTGACGGCCACAACATTCTGCATTTTTTGCTTTATCTTTTTATTTCTGTCATCCGAATTCTGAGTTGACTTATTGTCAATGATCTTCCTCTTGTATCGCGCTTTCTCCATCAAGCGCCTTAATTTACGATTTTGAATATATTTATAGTCCACTAAATTTAATTAGCGTGAGAAGTAAATGTCATTTAAATGGTTTGGACATCTTTAGGAGAAGAATTGATTTCATCAAGAAATCCCTTCAGGACCGAAGGTCTATTACATTTATAAATAGCTTCATCTGTAGTTATTATTCCTTTAGATACTAAGTTAGATAAACATTGCTCTAATGTTTGCATACCAAACTTTCCTCCTATTTGTAATTGTGAGTAGACTTGAGATGATTTACCTTCACGAATTAAATTAGCTATTGCATTATTATTAACTAAAATTTCAGCTGCTAGGGAACGCTTATTATCGGTAGTCTTGCAAAGAGTTTGTGATATCACACCTATTAAGGATGATGAAAGCTGGACTCTGACTTGCATCTGTTGAGAAGTAGGGAATACATCGATAATTCTGTCTATCGTTTGAGATGCTGAAGCCGTATGGAGTGTCCCCATGACAAGGTGACCTGTCTCAGCAGCTGTTATTGCTAAACTTATTGTTTCTAGATCTCTCATTTCTCCTACTAAGATAATATCTGGATCCTCTCTTAATGCTGAACGAAGTGCTCTTGAGAAAGAATTAGTATCTTCTCCGACTTCTCTTTGTCTCACAAGACAGTTCTTATTATCATAAATAAACTCAATTGGATCCTCTATCGTGAGGATGTGATGTGAATAATTAGTATTAATCCAATCAATAGAACTAGCTAAAGTTGTAGTTTTTCCTGAACCGGTAGGTCCTGTAACAAGCATCAGACCTCTAGGTCTACTTAAAAGTTGTTGAACGCTATCGGGAAGACCTATCTTGGCAAAACTTGGTATGTTGGTGCTTAATGCTCTCATTACACACGAAATTTTACCTCGATCTAAAAAGATATTTATTCTGAATCTCGCTATACCTTCTAATCCATAACTGCAATCCAATTCCTTCTCTTGATCAAAAGATAACAGTTTTTGTTCTCCAAGAATATTTTCTAATTGCGCTCGTAATTCTGAGCTTGAGAATGGAGCACTAGATGCCGGCAATATTTGACCTTGTATTCGAAAGAAAGGAATACTATCTCCAGTTAAAT
>CETG01191880.1_pt1 | contig 36982 bp, 38 predicted proteins | sample 361471 | NCBI WGS metagenome assembly CETG01 (sample SAMEA2622696, study PRJEB7988) | marine metagenome | isolation source: saline water (ENVO:00002010), including | reverse complement strand
ATATTATTGCCTGGTCATGGTTACTACTTCTATCTCCATTGTGGGTAATGCTATTTGGTGTTTTTGGGATTGCTCCAATAGTGACTAGAACTAGTGATTTATTACCTTTATCAAGAAACATCCTAAGTTTTGCCGCATCAGCAATTTCTTCATATTTATTGGCTCAAAGGAGTTTTAGTATAAAAAGTTCTAAAGATATTTAAATACTAAATATCAAATAAATGTTCAATATAATATAAGGTCCCATCTTTTTTATACCATCTATGTGAAACATGTATGATCTTCCGTTTGTAAAACTCAACCCATGAAAAATGTGAGACCTTATCTCCCATCGGATCAATAGATTCTCTTGGAACAACGGCTGCATTTAAAAATAATGTTCCGAAATGATCTTTTTGAAAAGTCTTTCTAAAGGAAGAATTATTCCTTAAAGAGTGATGCATATGACCAAAAACAACTAAATCAGGATTTTTAAACTTTCTAATAGTCTTTATTGCAATTGATAAATCATGATCACCCCAATCGAGATATGGTTTTTTCCAATCCCTACCACAAATACTTTCCGCTCCATCTCCTAACCCATATGGGCCAGAGTGAGAAAGCATTACAAGCGGCTTCTCAATGGATGCTGACTTAGCAGCTTCAACAATCCTTCTAGAGGACTCCTCAAGCGATATATCTCCAAAAACACCTGACAATTCAGAAGCCAAGTAAAAGCCACCTCCAGGGCTGCAAGGTCTTGCACCTACGATTGAAATTGGAAAATTAGGCCATTCAATAAGATTCCAGGCAATATTGGTTTGACCAAGAAGAAGAAATTTTTTTTTCAGTATTTCACCTGTTTTGTCATAACCTCTGTCATGATTACCAAGCATTACTGCTGTTGGAAATGGCAATAATTTGATCTTATTGATGACTTTATAACCTGCCTCTTCAAGGTCACCAACGAAAAGAATTCCACTCGGTGAAAGCTTTCTGAGGATTTCATGATCTAGTTCACTCCAATGCCCATGTACATCACCGACAATCGCAAGAGTTTGTTTTGACAGCGTGATTTGTAGTATCTACACCCTATACTGCACCAAATTGCTTTTTTGAAAACTGTTTACCGCTGTCTCCGCCTACAAGACGGTTTCACCGGTCCCTGATAGAAGGCAGGAACTCATTCGTGAAATAGGAATCCTCAAAGTAAAACGTAAAGCTATAATCCTTGCTCACTACTATCAAGAATCTGATATTCAAGATATTGCCGATTTTATAGGGGACTCACTTGAGTTATCCAGAAGAGCTGCAAATACCGATGCAGAGGTAATAGTATTTTGCGGAGTACATTTTATGGCAGAGACTGCAAAAATTCTTTCTCCTGAGAAGACAGTTCTAATTCCCGATTTTGATGCTGGTTGCACATTAGCTGATGATTGTCCTCCAGATGAATTTGAAAAATTCAGGACCCTACATCCAGACCATATAGTCGTTACTTACATAAACTGCAGTGCTGCTGTTAAAGCACAAAGTGATTTAATCTGTACAAGTAGCAATGCTGTTGATCTAGTTAAGCAGCTTCCAAAAGATAAGCCTATCTTATTTGCACCTGATAGAAATCTTGGCAGATGGGTGCAAGCACAAAGCGGAAGAGAACTTACTTTCTGGCCAGGTAGATGTATTGTTCATGAAACCTTTAGCGAAGAAGCACTTCTTAAATTGAAACTGGAGAATCCTGATGCTGAGGTCTTAGCACATCCGGAATGCATAGAAAATCTTTTGGATTTAGCTGACTATATTGGCTCAACAAGTATGCTTCTTAAACAAGCGCAAATAAGTAAATCGAATAAATTTATTGTATTAACAGAGCCTGGTATTTTGCATCAAATGCAAAGAACCATACCTAATAAAGATTTCTTAGAAGTTCCTGGCATTGATGGTTGTAGTTGTAATGCTTGTCCATACATGAGGTTAAATACTTTGGAGAAATTAAATAAATGTCTGCTAACCATGTCACCAGCAATTGATATGGATGAAGAGCTAAGGATAAAAGCGCTGAAACCTATAACTAGAATGCTAGAAATGAGCAAATAGTTTATATAAAACTATAAATAGAATTAACTATCTATCTGAATTTTACTTTTAAAATTTGATTTTTTATTTGCCTTATATATCAACTTAACAAGCTCAGTCTCACCTACAGCATACTGGAAATCCTTATTTGTACCAAGATCTAGGTAATTTAATTTGAAGGACTCAGAATCTGGAAAACTTACTTTAATATTTGGTTCAATTCCATTTTTATGAATATCTATACCATTTGGAGTTAAATATTTAGCAATAGTAACTGTTATACCTGATCCATCAGACAAAGTTCTGACAGATTGAACAAGTCCTTTGCCAAATGTTTTTTCTCCTACAAGAAGACCTCTATTATTATCAAGAATTGCTCCAGCTAAAACTTCACTTGCACTAGCAGAACCTTCATTGACTAAAACTATAAGTGGTTTTTTTGTTAAAGCGCTACCAGTTGCTCTTCGAACATCCTTTATTCCATCTTTAGTTTGAGTACTAACAATGATACCGTCGTTCATCCATTGTCTAGAAATTTCAATGCTTCCCTCAAGTAATCCCCCTGGATTACTTCTTAAATCAAGCACATAACCATTTACCTTATTATCCTCCATTTTAAGGATTGCTTTTTTCATCTCTCTAGAGGCATTAGCATTAAATTGCCTTAATCTTATATAACCAACAGCAAAACCGCTGTTTGTAAAATTAAGCTTGGTATTAACAGCATTAATTTCAATTTTTTGTCTAACTAATAACACATCTAAAACCTTGTTATTTCTTTTTAGTCCTATTCTTACTTTTGTGCCCTCCTTACCTCTTATAAGTCTAACTGCATTCTCTATATTCATTCCTTTGGTACTTTCACCATCTATTGAGATGATAATATCCTTAGGTGAAATACCTGCTTTAAATGCTGGTGTCCCTTCAATAGGTGAAACAACTATCAAATCATCTGTAACAATATCTAATGAAAGTTGAATTCCTATACCAGTTAACTCTCCTGAAGTATCTATTCTCATCTCTTTAAATTCTTTTGGATCTAAAAATCGAGTATACGGATCACCAAGAGTGGAAAGCATTGCTCTAACAGCTTCGTGAGAATCCTCCTGATTATTGTATTTTTTAGAGAGTAAATCTTTTCTTAGTTCTATCCATTTTGAATCATTAAAATCACCGGTTGAATCTAAATAATCACGATATATCATTTGCCAAGCTTGATCAATTATCTCTTTTGGACCATTATTAATTAATGAATAAGCACTCCTTGGGAAAGAAAATACCTTTTGATTAAATAAAATAGTGAAAGATAATGAAGAAATTAGTAAAATTGATTTATAAAATCTTTTGTGGCTAAATAAATATCTTTTCATTCTGGTTCTATCCATTTACCATCCTCTTTAATCAGGCCAACTAAAGCCTCAACTCCTTCATCCTCAGGAACCTTACGTATTTCTTCTCTTCCTCTATAAAGAGCAATAACACCTGGGCCCTTACCAACGTAACCATAATCTGCATCTGCCATCTCACCGGGCCCATTGACAATACATCCCATAACAGCAATATCTAAACCAGTAAGATGCGATGTAGCTTCCCTTACTTTTTTTACTACATCTTCTAGATTAAATAAAGTTCTTCCACAGCTTGGGCAACTGATATATTCAACCATTGTCTTTCTTAAACCTACTGCCTGAAGTATTGAATAGCAAACGGGTATTTCTTTTAATGGTGCCTCTGTTAAAGAAACACGAATCGTATCCCCAAGTCCCTCAGATAAAAGAGTACCAATACCAGCTGTACTTTTTATTCTTCCATAATCGCCATCCCCAGCTTCTGTAACCCCAAGATGTAATGGATAATTAAAACCTTCTTTATCCATCATATCTGCCATCATTCTATAGGCTGCCAACATTACCGGAGGACGAGAAGCTTTCATTGATACAACAATATTATGATAGTCAAGAGAATCGCATATACGAATAAATTCCATCGCTGATTCAACCATTCCCATTGGAGTGTCTCCATAAGAGAACAACATTCTTTCAGCTAAAGAACCATGATTAACTCCTATCCTTAATGCTTTATTTTGTTGTTTTAAAACATTAACTAAAGGCTCAAATCGCTGAAAAATTCTCTGACTTATTGAAGAAATCTCCTCATCTGTAAACTTTGTTCTATTAGGATTTGGTTTTTCAAAAACAAATAAACCTGGATTAATCCTAACCTTGTCTACATGCTTAGCAACCTCTAAGGCGATTTTCATCCCATTATGATGGACATCAGCCACAAGTGGCACCGCTTGATAGTTATCTAAAAGTCTCTGGCGTATAGCGCCCACAGCTTTAGCATGAGCAAGAGTAGGAACTGTTAAGCGAACTATTTCACATCCTGCCTCATGTAATTCTCTTATTGAAGCTGTAGAACCTTCAATATCAAGAGTATCTTCATTAATCATCGATTGAACACGAACTGGATGTTCACTGCCTATTGAAATATCTCCTACCATCACTGTCCGTGTTTTCCTTCGATGTATTTGAGTGGAATACCTTTTAGAGAGTTCGCTCGATGTTTTAGATAAAGTTGCTGTCATGATTGATTTAGCCCAGTACAAGAAGAATCAGAGTCAAAAAATTCTTCACTAAAACTATTTACCCTTTTAGCTACCTCAAGTAAATCAGATTCTGTCAAAAAATTAGGTGATCCCTCTACCAAAGATGGATTTCGCAACAAATACGCAGGATGAAAAATAGGCATAACTAATCTACCTTTCCAACTCTGCCAAGTTCCGCGCAAAGAGCTTATCGGTTGATTTTTCTTGAGCAGAGTATGCACAGCAGTCGAACCAGCTAAAATAATCACAAAAGGATCCACTAGCTCAATTTGTTGAATCAGCCAGGGTTCTGAATATTTTAATTCTTTATGGGTTGGCCTTCGATTTTTAGGAGGCCTACATTTAACAGCATTACAAATAAAGATGTCATGATTAGGATTTATTCCAGCTTTTTCAAGCAAATAATCAAGTTTTCTTCCTGCTCTTCCTACAAATGGCTTACCTTTTAGAGCCTCTTCTCTCCCAGGGGCTTCTCCAATAATCATTAATCTTGAGTGAGGATTACCTCTGCTTACTACAATATTAGGAAAATCTTCTTTAGATTCTTCGCAATTACAATACAAAGAAATAATCTTACAAGCTATTAATAATCTTACAGAAAAAATTCCAAATCAAACAAGAAATATTCCGATCAGTCTTTTTTGACTAAGAGTAAAAAATAATTACCTTCAGGGTCTTGCATCCAGCATTCAACGCCAAAAGGTTTGTTATTAAAATCCTCACATGTTTTTGCACCATATTCAGAAAGCTTCTGAATCCATTCTTTAATTTGCGAAAGAGGATCTCCACTTGACTTCTCCGAGAAACATATTGAGCCCGCCTTTCCTCTCGAGGGGAATGGTTTTTGATCAGAAGGCTTATAAATTTGAATATCTGCCCCATCGCTTTTACTAAGCCAATGGTCTCCAGAGTTGTCTACCTGATAAAAATCAATATCAAAAGCATTTGAATAAAAACTAGCAATTTCTTTTGGATGCATAGCAGCAATAACCCAAGTAATTTGAATAAGAGATGACATAAAAAATTCCAATTAGTAAAAAACCTTGTCTATGAGTAATCATTAGGCAAGATGAGTAATTTAGTAATCATTTCAGCCTAAGGTGAAAACCAAATGCCACATCCTCCATTAATTTCAGACAGGGCGCAAAGCCTCCAACCTTCATTAACATTGGCAATAAGTGCTAAAGCGAAGAATCTTTCTAGCAAAGGAAAAGACATTTGCAGCTTGAGTGCTGGAGAACCAGACTTCCAAACACCTAATTTTATTGTTGAAGCGGCCATAAAAGCTCTCAAAGATGGATTCACTAGATACGGACCGGCAGCTGGTGATCCAGCGTTAAGGCAAGCAGTAGCTGAGAAGCTAAATACAAAAAATAAAATAAAATGTAATCAGGAAAACATTCTTATTACTAATGGGGGTAAACAAGCAATTTATAATTTATTTCAAGTACTTCTTAATCCTGGAGACGAAGTAATAATACCATCACCATATTGGCTTAGTTATCCTGAAATAGCAAAATTAGCGGGTGCAAAACCAATATTAGTAAAAACATCATCAGAGAATGGTTTTGAAATTGATATTAAAGAATTACATTCAAATATAAATAAAAAAACTCGTATGATTATTATTAACTCGCCATCAAATCCCACAGGGAATGTATTATCAAAAGAAGTGCTTGAATCATTAGCTGAGATACTAAGAAAGAATAAAGATGTTTACATTATGTCTGATGAGATTTATGAATACATAATAGAAAAAGATGTCAAACATTATAGTCTTGCTTCTTTAGCCCCTGACATATCTGATCGAATAATAACAGTAAATGGATTTGCTAAAGCATGGGCTATGACAGGATGGAGAATAGGCTACCTTTGTGCACATAATGAAATCGTAAAAGCGGCAACCGCTCTTCAAAGTCAAAGTACGAGTAATGTTTGCAGCTTCTCACAAAGAGGAGCTCTAGCAGCATTATTAGGACCAGAGGACTGCATAGTTGAAATGGCTCAAAAGTATAATATAAGAAGAAAAATTTTATTCGAAGGTCTGAAGTCAATCCCCGGATTTGAATTGAAATACCCAAAAGGAGCATTCTATACCTTCCCAAGACTTCCAAGTAAAGTGGCCAATTCAATGGTATTTTGCGATCAAGCCCTTGAACAAGTAGGTCTGGCTATAGTTCCAGGTATTGCGTTTGGAGAGGATAGGTTTATAAGATTATCGTGCGCTGTATCAAGTGAAAATATTCAAGAAGGAATAAGAAGACTAAAAAGATTTATTGACATTATTTAGTTTGTTCATAACATAGAGAATCCTATTACTTATAATAAAATAGTGAAAATAATATTCAGATCAATATTAACATTTATATTAATATTGACATTTGGTTGCACAAAGGACAATCAGGCAAATCAAGAAATATTAAAAGTAGGAGCCATTCCAGATCAAAACCCAGAAAGGCTTAACCGCTTATACAATCTCTTAACAAAAGAATTAAGCAATTCACTTAATATAAGAATTAAATATATTCCAGTCACAAATTACCCTGCTGCTGTTTCTGCATTCAGAACTGGCAGCTTAGATTTAGTTTGGTTTGGAGGACTCACTGGAGTCCAAGCAAGATTGCAAACACCTGGCTCAATTGTATTAGCACAAAGGGATATTGATTCTAAATTTAGAAGCGTTTTTATTGCTAATAAATCACAAAAGATAGGCACAATTAATCAAATAGATGAATTAAAAATTTTTAAAGGTAAAAGATTTACCTACGGTTCAGAAAGTTCTACCTCGGGCAGATTAATGCCACAGTATTTCCTCAGTTTGGCAGGAGTACTAAATAGAGATTTCCAAGGAGGGCAAGCAGGATTCAGTGGTAGCCATGATGCAACTATTGCATTAGTGCAAAGTGGATCGTATGACGCTGGAGCACTTAATGAACAAGTTTGGGATAGCAACATAACAAGTAAAAATATCAAAACTAATAATATAATTGTAATTTGGAGGACACCACCTTATGCTGACTACCATTGGCTAGCAAGGCCAGATCTAGATATTAGATTTGGTGCTGGATTCACAAAGGAACTTCAAAGTAAATTAATAAATTTAAACATAAATTCTAAATCACATAGTGATATTCTTAGATTATTTGGTGCAGATAAATTCATAAAAGCAAATGAAGCTCAATACAATAAGATAGAATCAATAGGACGAAAAATTGGGAAAATAAAATGAAAAATATTCTAGAGTTACAATCTATAGATTTAAAAACTAATAATAAATATAGACTTAAAAATATATCATTATCTATCAAAGAGGGTGAACATTTAGCACTTATTGGGCCAAACGGTTCAGGCAAAACATCACTAATCTCGACGATAAATGGAACGACCTATCCAACATCAGGTAAAATACTATTCAGAGGAGAGGATATACATCGTATAAACAAAATTAAGATCGCAACGATTTGGCAGGATTTAAGATTAATTGAAGAGCTAACAGTTAATCAGAATGTAAATATCGGGCTACTTGGAAGAAAAAATTTACTTTGGGCCTTAAAAAATCTAATTGGTATAATTAATGATAATCATAATATTAGATACTTAAAAGCAGTAGGTATAAAACATGAGCTGTTAAATACGCTTATAAGCAATCTATCCGGAGGACAAAAACAAAGAGTTGCAATAGCAAGAATGCTTGTTCAGAATGCGGACCTACTATTAGCGGACGAACCAACATCAAATTTAGACTTTAAATTGTCAACTGAAATAATTGAACTTTTAGTTCATAAAAATGAATTACCCAAAATCAGTATTCCGAAAACATGTATAGTAGCAATTCACAAGAAAGATTTGATTCATAAATTTAACAGAATAATAGGAATTAAAGAAGGTAGTATAATTATTGATACTGATATAAATAATTATAATGAAGAAAGATTGAAAGAGATGTTCCAATAAAGTGAGAAAGCTTAATCTTCATCCAATTATATTTTGTATTATTCCTGTCATTACTTTGATACCTGTAACTATACAGATACTAAGTGATATTCATACTGGCGGACTTAATATATTATATTCATTTTTTCAAGCATCAATAAATCCTTCACTAGAAAAATCCATTATTAAAAATGCTTTTAATGGTATTTTTATTACATCAGCTGTAGGATTCATTAGCTGGATATTAAGTTGTCTATTTGGAATAATTCTTGGTGTATTAAGTTCCAAATTTATTTCTAAGAAAATACTAAATAAGGAGTTTTATGCATACATAGTCAAAACATTACTTTCTATACCAAGGAGTATGCATGAATTGATATGGGGATTACTTTTAATCCAATTCTTTGGATTAAATCCTTGGATTGCTATACTCGCTATTCTGATACCATACAGTTCATTAGTAGCAAAAGTTATTTCTGATCAATTAGATATATTAGATGATAAATATTTCTTTGCATGTAAAACAACTGGGGCAAATAACCTCATCTCTCTATTAACTACATTGACACCTAAAGTTTATACTACAGTAAGAATTTATTGTGGATATCGACTTGAGTGTGCACTTAGAGGAGCTACTATTCTTGGAATATTTGGTTTAGGAGGAATAGGAAATAATTTGATCTTAACATTAAAATCATTACAATTCCAAGAGATGTGGACTAATCTTTGGATTCTTTGGTTTACATTAATTATTTTTGAAAAAGTTTTCTCAAAAACAAATAATAATTTAAATCGAATCTCAATATATTCAATACCCATTATAACTTTAATAATTGCTAGCATTATATGGCTTAATTATTTAGGATTTGAATTACTAACATCTGTATCAGTAAAGGGGATAAATTTACCCTCATTAATTGACATTCAAAAAGCTTTTTATGAGCTAAATATATATAAACTTATATATGAAACGTTATTAATTACCTTTCTAGCATCTGGAATAGCTATTGGTTTGCCCATACTAGTATCTTTAGTATGGCCAAATTTCATAACAACAGAAATAGCTAGCATTTGTCTTTCACTTTTAAGACTTTTTCCTGCTCCCTTAACAGCATTACTAATTATTCTTTGTACAAATCCAAGTATTTCAGTTGCATCCTTAGCTCTTGGTTTACAAAATGTCGGCGTCATGGGGCGACTTCTCAGCGAAAATATAAAAAATCAAAACAAAACATATTATAAAGCAATGACATCATTTGTTGCTGGAAATAAAGTTTCAAACCTTTATGGAATACTTACTATGCAAGCAAAAAGCTACCTATCCTATGCAGCCTATCGTTCAGAAATGATACTTAGGGAGACCGCATTGGTCGGGGTAGTTGGGGGAATAGGATTAGGTTGGCAATTACAAGAATCATTAAGTTCGTTTGATTGGCCTCAGGTTACACTTGTGATTATTTGCTATATAGTTCTTATAATAATAGGTGAGAATATTAGTGGGAAGTTTAGTAATCATTGGATAATGAAAAGATCAGAATCAATTAATTTACACCATAAATAAAGTATGATTTATCAACCTCAAAAATTAATTATTATCGGAGATAGCTGTGTTTATGGTTGGGGAGATATTGAAGAAGGTGGATGGAGTGAAAGACTTAGGCAGACTTGGATAAGGCAAACTAATTCGCCAATAGTCTACACATTAGGTGTCAGAGGTGATGGATTAGAAAAAGTAGCTCGGCGTTGGAGAAGTGAATGGGAATGTCGCGGAGAATTAAGAAGGACCTTCCCAGATGGGATGATTATTGCAGTTGGTCTAAATGACACCGCAAGAATTGGCAGAGAAACTGGAAGGCCTCAACTCTCGTCCGAAGCTTTTAGATTTGGATTAATTCAAATGCTTAAAGAAATAAAAAAAGTTACATCAGTTATGGTTGTTGGTCTAACAGCAGTGGATGAGTCAGCAATGCCCTTTGCAGAATGTCTTTGGTACTCTAATAAATCATCAGCATTATATGAAGCACAAATTGAAGAGGCATGTCTTGATGTGGATATCCCTTTTTTACCAATTTTTAAATCATTTACGAGAGACGAAAACTGGAAGAGATTATTAGGGCCAGATGGTATACATCTAAATACTGAAGGACATAGATGGATGTATAACAAATTAATTTCATGGCCAATTCTCCTGAAATGGGCAAATTTGCAACTAGTAAAACAAACAAGTAATTACTAAAAAATTAACTCATATTAATACAAATGAATATAATCATTGCAATAAAAGCAGATATTCCAGTTTGTATAGCATTAACCATTTCATTAGTAAGCAATGTGAATCTTTTTTGAAATGTCGCGCCGATAATACTCTCGAATAATGTAGCAATAAAACCACTAAAAACCACTATTATAAATACTCTCGAATTTGAAATAATTCCTAGAATAAGAAAGATAGATGTCATCAATATTGCCCCTATCAAGCTTGCAAATGTTCCGGGCAAACTAATTGCTCCATCCACCCCAGGCTTCACAGAGGTAAAGTTAGTTATCAAAAAAGCTCTTTTTCCATATAATTTTCCAATTTCACTCCCGAATGTATCTGCTAATTTTGCAGAGAAAGACGCAGCAAAACCAACTAATAATATTTCAACATTTCCTAAGCCCATTTTATATAAAATAGCAAGTATTGAACCAACTGCAGCAGAGCCCCAAACATTCTCCGCACTCCTTTGTCCTCCTCGACTTTCAGCAAGTCCAACAATAGCTTTAGATTTAAACCCAATTTTAGTAACCACGGAACCTAGAAAAAGATATCCCACAACAGAAGTCCATCCCTGCCAACCTAAACAACCCCAGAGTAATGTACCTAAAACCCCAGCATTTATCCATCCTTTTGAAGTTAATATTCTTAACCGATTCTGAGCAAGTAAAATCAAAATAAAGTTAATCAAAAAAGCTATTATCCATTCATTAGAAATAAGTTTAATCATGACAGGATTTACGTATAAATTTAATCTAGCTTTTATTTCTATTAAGTAAAGGGGACTTTAATTGGAAATACTTCTCAAATTAACAAGACAATGACTAGCTACAACTCCAGCAGTTGAAGTCTTTAAAATAGAATTTCCTAAAGAAACTTTTTCAAATCCTTTTCTAATAGCAGAAGCCTCTTCCCCTTTACTCCACCCACCCTCGGGGCCAATCAAAATAGCAAGCTCATTCAAATTATTGTTTTTTACTTCTGGTATATTTATATCGTAGATTAATCTGAGAGATTTACCTCTAGCTATTGCTATTAAATCAAGTGAATTAGCTGATTTAATCTTAAACAAATCATGTAATTCTATTTTTTTAAGTAATTCAGGTTTCCACAACCTTTCAGATTGTAAAACTGCTTCATTAATTATTCCGTGGAAACGTCTCATATACTTTTCATTAAAGAGTGATGAACTACATCTCTCGGAATTTATAAGTTGAATCACATCTACACCAATTTCTGTACTCATTCTCAAAAAATCATCAAATCCTCTCTTTGGAGGGACAATTGATATCTTAATAAGGGGTTTTTTACGTATTAACGAAATGTATGGATTTTCAACTTTAGAATGTAATTGTAAAGTACTTTTAGATATTAGAGTCGATTTCCAAAAATGGCCCTGACCATCTATGATTGAAATGAATGATCCTTCTTTTAACCTCAATACTCTACGAATATAGTGAATTTCCTCTTCATTCAAAATCAAATAATCATTAGATTCACTAATACAATCTAATCTTTCTTTTTTAATTAAAAGTCTCTTAGATTCCATAAGCTTTATTTACAGTTTATTGAAAAATTGCGTCAGGATGTACCTCTGTAGTCCAATCATCATTGACACCTCCAATATATAATTTTTGAATCTCTACCAAATCCGAGCTAACTTGAGTTAAAGAGTTTATCAAAACATCAAATGCTACAGCGTCAGATGTTCCCATATCTACCCAGCATCTTGCCCAGTTTTCTTTAAACTCTACTTGCCCAACATTATGCATTAAAGCTGGAAGGTTATTATTCTTGTTATCTTGATCATAACTAAACCAACTTAATTCTGCTCCTTCATCATTTGCTTGAAGATTACCTGAGTTAAACCCACCTAATCTTCCGAGAACATACCAACTATCAAAGATTCCATCGATATACTTTTTTTCTCCCTCACCTGGAGTTTCAACGAACTTTAACCAAATCCAACAATTAAATGGATCCACTTCACGAAAAAAGACTTCCATAAAATAAAACTTCGATTAAATTATTTATAAGTTCTTAAATTATGAACCTATAAGAGGCATTCACTCAAAAGAATCGTTACAAATGCATTATACAATTTCTGATGCTTGAGATCAAAGGACTTTCCTATCATCCCATAACTTCCAAAGTCCCAATACTTAAAGGACTTGACTTTCAAGCCAATATTGGCGTCCCAATATTGATTTCTGGAGAAAGCGGTAGTGGCAAAACTAGTTTAGTGGAATTACTAGGGGGATTTACAAACCCGCACAAAGGATCCATCTTATGGGATAAAACACAGTTAAATGCTAGATCAAGGCGAAAAATGTGTGGGGTCGTTTTTCAATTTCCTGAAAGACATTTCATTGGATTAACTATTTCTCAAGAATTAAAGATCGGCTACAATAAATTATCTAGTAATGATCAAAACAATATTTTAAACAAAGTTGGTTTAACAAATTTCCCTCTCAAAACAGCTCCAGAGAGTCTTAGCGGGGGCGAGCAACGTAGATTAGCTATCGCTATACAACTTTTAAGAAAACCCAAGATACTTTTACTTGACGAACCAACGGCCGGTTTAGATTGGTCGGTAAGAGAAGAAATAGTAAATTTATTATTTAGCCTCTCCAAAAATCAAATTTTAATAGTTGTAAGTCATGAAACAGATTTATTTAAATCATGGAAGAGAAAATCCTTTGACTTAAAAGATGGACTACTTATCCCCACCAATATTTAAATTTCATCCAAACATACTAATAATATGACCGATACAATTGTTCGCGCTACAGCAGCAGATGGAGGAATTAGATTGATTGCTGTCAGCACAACCCAAGCGACGATAGAGGCTAGAAGAAGACATCAAATGTCTTATCTAACTAGTGTAATATTGGGGAGAGCTATGAGCGCTGGATTACTTTTAGCTAGCTCTATGAAAGTTTCTCATGGACGTGTAACACTTTCTGTAAGGTCTGATGGACCATTGAATGGCTTAATGGTCGACGCAGGAAGAGATGGAACAGTAAGAGGGTATGTGGGTAATCCGTCGTTAGAGCTTGATTTAGTTCAAAAAAATAATGGTATCCAATCTTTTGATTTTGAAAAAGCAACAGGTACTGGTTATTTAAATATTCTAAGGGACGAAGGAAAAGGAGAGCCATTCACTAGTACGGTAGAACTTGTTAACGGTGAAATTGGTGAAGATGTCGCCTCTTACTTACTCCATTCAGAACAAACTCCATCTGCAGTTTTCGTTGGTGAAAAAATTAGTAATAATTCAATTATTTGTACTGGAGGACTATTAGTTCAAATCCTTCCAAAAGCAGAGAAAGAGAAGGAACTTATTGAAATAATTTACAATGGATGTAAAAAGATAAAATCCTTTAGCAATAAACTAGAAAAATTTAAAGACAATCTAGATTTGCTCTTATTAGATATTTTCCCTGATATTAATAAAAAGGATATAAGGATAAATAAATCTAATCAGGATGTGATATTTAGATGTAAATGTAGTAGGCATAGAAGTTTATCTGCATTAAAATTGTTAGGAGATTCAGAGTTAAGTGATCTTCTAGAGAAAGAAGGAGAAGCCGAACTAATATGTCATTTCTGTAATAACAAGTACATTATAAAAAAAGAAGAAATAGAGCAATTAATAAATAATTGATATAAACAAGTTAAATCTTGTACTATTCAAGGAAAATAATCCCAAGCCAAATAATAATAATTGTGGGAACGGTCTCCAGCAAATCTTTTGAATAAAAGTTTTCTGATCCAATTGAATTGACGGTGCTCATAGTAATTAAAGTACCTGCGGTTATTCCAATAGATAAGATGAGAAGACTAAGTCCAATAGATGGTAAAGGTTTACGACCTCTTTTAAGTAGACTTAAATAAAGACTAATTGTCAACAATGAAATAATTAGTCCAGCGGCTCCTCCTGAAGAAGCAAATGCTAGAAAAACTGCAAAGACACCTATTGAAATTCGATAAAGTAATCCTTGATTATTTAATACAGATATATTTTGAATTGAATTAGATTTAAATTCAACATTTTTATTGAAATTTGATATTCCTAATTTATCAAATAATGAATTAGTAATAGAGGATTGATTACTATCGTCCAATTCTTCAGTCTTAGATGCTTTCACGGCCGCATTACTAGTTTTTCCTAGCTGCCTATCTTTCAAGCTCTGCATAAGTAATTCGTCATAAGAGGCCTCTATTTGAGCTTTAGCGATAGGATCCTCTCCTACTTCCTCTAATTTCTTGTCCCTGGCAATTTTTATGCATTCAAAAGTTGCCCCCGGCTCTAAACCCAATCTTGAATATGCATCCTGGGCTTCTTTGTTTGAATTAGATTTGTCTCCAGATGACATGAATATTAGATTCTCCTCTTTTAAGTTAACTGAATTTTGAATACATTCCTGAAGTTAGCAGATATGAGATTGAAACATCCATAATCTTATTTTATTTTAATCGAATTAAATACTTTATTCCTAATATCAAAAAAGGAAAATAATTACAAAGACTTAGGTTCAGTTCCACTTACGACTGGGGCAATTGAACTTAATATCAAATCTGGATGTTCCTCAATAAGTTGATTAAGGTTCCAATCATTTTTAAACAAAAGAACAGGTCTTAACCAGGCATCTTTAACCGTTTTACAATTAAAGATTCTTCCAACTTTCTCTAAAGCAGGCCATCCATCACTAACCCAGCGAGCTACTTGATATCCCATTGGATCCAAGAGAGTTGGAACGCCATACTCATTCTCTAGTCGATGTTGAACAACTTCCAACTGCAATTGACCCACAGCAGCAAGAATAGGATCTCGTTTACTTTCATCAACATCATAAAGAATTTGAACTGCACCCTCCTCTCTTAGCTCATTGACCCCTTTACGAAAATTTTTAAAAGCAGAAGGGTTGGGATTCCTCAACCAACTAAAGATTTCAGGACTAAAACAAGGTATCCCTTCGTAATCAATCTTTTTTCCTCTGTACAAAGTGTCTCCAATGGAGAACATACCAGGATTATTGAGTCCTATAACATCACCAGGATATGCATCATCAACTACGGCTCTATCTTGTCCAAAAATCTTCTGAGGCCTAGAAAGTCGAATCTGTTTCCCCGTACGAGAATGACTAACCGTCATATCTTTTTCAAATCTACCGCTGCACACTCTCACAAAAGCTATTCGATCTCTATGTCGAGGATCCATATTTGCCTGTAACTTAAAGACAAAACCAGTGAAATCATTATTTTTCGGATTTACCACACCAAAGTTACTTCTTCTCCCAGCCGGAATTTGTGCCATTTCTAAAAATGCATCTAGAAATGGTCTTACGCCAAAATTAGTCATTGCAGATCCAAAGAAAATTGGAGTTAATTCGCCTGCTTTTATTAGTTCTTTGTCCAGAGCGGTACCAGCTTCATCAAGAAGTTCTAGCTCTTCTAAAGCCTTATCAAGAAGTTCTGATTCGACCAAATCTCTCAACTTAGAATCATTAACCTTAAGTCTCTTTTCCGATGCTTGACGTCCTCTCTCAGCCCTTGAAAAAAGTACGACTTCTCTCGTTGAACGATCAATCACTCCTCTAAATAATTCTCCACTACCAATAGGCCAATTCACCGCCCAAGTTAAAAGATCTAGTTCAGATTCAATCTCATCTAACAACGCAAGTGGTTCTAATCCAGGCCTATCCATCTTATTTATAAAGGTAAAAATAGGTATTTTTCTCAGTCGACAAACTTCAAACAATTTCCTTGTTTGTGGCTCTAATCCTTTAGCTGCATCTTCAAGCATGACAGCATTATCAGCAGCGGCGAGAGTCCTATAAGTATCCTCTGAAAAGTCTTGGTGCCCTGGAGTATCTAAAAGATTTATTATTGTATTAATATATTCAAATTGAAGCACAGTTGATGTTATCGAAATACCTCTTTGTTTCTCAATCTCCATCCAGTCCGAAGTGACTTTTCTTTGCTCACCACGAGCCTTTACTGCTCCTGCCTGCTGAATAGCACCTCCATATAAAAGTAACTTTTCAGTAAGAGTAGTTTTTCCAGCATCTGGATGAGAGATAATTGCAAAATTTCTCCTTCGACTAATCTCCTTTTCAAGCAAAGTTTGACCAGAGTTATTACTATTTTGAGGAGAAGAGTTCACGCTAGTATTTGAGCTAATCATATTTATTAAGTTCAAAAATGGCCATAAATTTCTAAATAACGATCTTCTAACTCATCTACAAACATAGCATCTAAACCCATATCATCTATTTGAGACATCACTTCTTTAACTGTATAAGCAGCTCTTAAAGAGGAAAGATAATCTCTAGCCAACACTCCTGTAACTTTAGGCAAATATTTTTTTTGTAACAAAAATGCTTCTTCAATTGTCGAGGGTCTTCTTAAATCACGATGAAAATGAAAAGTTTTAAAAGATGAAATATTTTTTACAGCAAGCCAAAATTTTGATGGCTCATGAATATGGTGAATAAAACTGTTACTAACCACCAAATCAGCTCCCAAGAGAAAATTTGGGGGGTTTTCTGTAAGGGCAAATATATCCATACAAACATATGAAAAAGTTCCCTTTGAAAAACGAAAATTCATCTCATCCTTCCTTTTCTCTGCCTCTCTCAACATCGCAATTGAGCCATCAACCCCAACAACTCTTGAATTTGGCCACTTCAAGGCGAGCCTTTCTGTGATATTTCCAGGACCACAGCCCAGGTCTATTATCAGACTGTCCCTATTGATTTTCAAGCTCCTCTTATCGAGAAGCTTCTCCAAAAAATTCATGAAAGCGTTGTCAGAGCAATCGAAATCGGCATTCGAATATGCCTTAATCTGCTCTCCACCCTCCATTAGTTCAGGCTCGGTGACTCTGTCCAAAGCAACCAATAAATCTTTTACATTATCTAACAGACACCGCACATGGTGTTAAAAAAACTTGCAGACGCTATTTATGGCGTTAGTGTGCTCATACGAAGAAAAGGACTTAGCCTTGACAATCACTCCCGATCGCAAAAAACTATCAGTTCCTGCATTCGGAACTGGCGACCACCGTGCCGATTTCCCAGTCACAGCTCCAGCAGCCAATCCAGTCTTTTATAGGACATACAGTAGGAAGATCTCCTCTGGAAGAGAAAGCTGGAGTCAAGTTGGCAAGAGAAATTTATCTGGACTTAATAAGTTAGGTTCATTAAATCAAGACGATCTTGACCTGATGGCAAGAATGCAAACTGAGAAGAAGGCTCTTCCCTCAGGCAGATGGTTATGGATTGGTGGTACTGATTGGATTAATAAAAAAGAAAACTTTTCCGGAGCTTACAACTGCACATCAACGAATCTTGTTGACTGGGAAGCATTCGGTTTAATGATGGACCTAGCAATGATGGGGTGCGGCACAGGTGCTGTGATTGAGCCTTCTTTAATATCAAAATTACCGAGAATTATAAATCACTTAAAAATTACTGAGATAACCGAAATAGGTACAACTCCTATTAACAAAAGACAGGAGAAAACTACTATTTCGTCTGACAATAATATTGTTTTCATAAAAGTTGGCGACAGCAGGAGAGGCTGGGTAGATAGCTACCAAGAGCTTCTTAAATTATCAAGTATTGAAAATTTTGAAGAGAATGAGATTGAAGTAAAAATTGACCTGAGTGACGTCAGACCTGTTGGAGAGACATTAAAAGGTTTCGGAGGAGTTGCAAACCCCGTCAAATTAAAAGATCTCTATGGAAGAGTTACAAGATTATTAAATAATGCTATTGGGCGAAAACTAACCTCAATAGAGTGCTGCCTTCTTATTGATGAAGCGGCGGTCACAATAGTGGCGGGGAACATAAGACGAAGTGCTGGAATGCGCCAATTCTCATCCCTTGACTCAGAAGCAGTTGGTGCGAAAGAAAATTTATGGCAACAAGACAAAGAAGGAAACTGGATTATTGATCCAGGGAAAGATGCCCTGAGGATGGCAAATCATACGAGAGTATTTCATTCAAAACCCACTCAGAAGGAAGTCCTTGAGGCTGTTAAGAAACAATTTCATTCTGGAGAGGGCGCTATTCAATTTGCCCCTGAAGCAATAGCCCGGTCGAATGCAGACATACTTAATACAAAAGAACTAAAGTCTGAATTTATAGAAATCTATTCATATCAAGGAAAAGCAGAAGCATCAAATTGGCTTAAAGAAAATCATGATTTTTTATCCGAAGAAGAAATAGAGCACAGACTCGGAAGATATGGGCTCAACCCTTGCGGAGAGATCATCGGATCTGATTTCCACTGTAATCTCGCAGAAGTTCACTTAAATCAAATCGACCCCTCAGATTTAGAGGGTCAAAAGGAAGCCTTTAAAGCAGCTGCCTTATCAGTGGCATGCCTTCTAAATCACAGATTTGAGGTTGAACGTTATAGAAAAAGTAGAGAATGGGATCCAATTATCGGAGTTAGTTTTACTGGTCTTTTTGATTTCTTTGTTCATGCTTTTGGTACTCCATGGTTGAGATGGTGGGAAAAGGGAAGACCTAATTCTGAAGAAGGAAAAACCTTCAAAGAAAAAGAAGCAGAATTCCTTGATTCATGGAGAATAACTGTAAAAGAAACAGTTTCGTCTTATTGCGATCAAAAAGGTTTAAGACTTCCCAACCGATGCACAACAGTTCAACCAGCCGGTACAAAAAGTCTTCTTACAGGAGCTTCTCCAGGATGGCATCCACCGAAAGCCCAACGTTTCATAAGAAGAATTACTTTTAGGAAGAATGACCCAGTAGCTATGGCTTGCATGGATTACGGCTATTCAGTTGTTCCATCCCAATCTGATAAAGATGAAAATGGCCGACTTCTCGATGATCCATTCGATCCAAGGTGTACCGAATGGCTTGTAGAAATTCCAACTGAAGTTAGTTGGGCCAACCTCCCTGGTGCTGACAAAGTAGATATAAACAACTTCTCAGCTTTGGCACAATTTGATTTTTATATGCAAGTTCAAAAGTTCTATACTGAGCACAACACTTCAGCCACTATCGAATTCCGTGAGAATGAGATAGAAAACCTATCAAAAGCAATTTTCGAGGCAATTGAAGAGGGGAAAGGCTACATTTCGGCGGCTCTTCTTGCTCGTTTTGATGCAAATGCTACTTTTCCAAGGCTACCATTTGAGCCAATAAATTCTGCGAATTTTGATAAGCTCCAATCTGAGGTAATTAAAAGACGAGTATGCACTGATTTCTTTGAAGCTCTGAATCGTTACGATGAAGGAGAGTTAACTGAAGCAGGTCCTGCAGGATGTGACTCAGACAAATGCTTACTGCCATTGAGTACTCCAAATAAGTAGGCTAAAAACAAGCGGGTTTTAGATAAAGTCTTAAATCTAAAACCCATATAAATCTATTATCAGGGTTAGACGGAAAACCTTTTATAAAGAAAGCCAAACTAAAACAAATCTATTGATTCAATTTAGGAAAAAGGAGCTAAATGTAGAAAGAGCTTAATAAAAGTCCTGGAGGACGTATGACTACATCGCAAAAGGCTTCAGACTCTATTAATTCCATACCTAGAGAAGTAATAATAGACCAATTACGTTCTTGTAAAACAAACACTGATATTTTGAGGTTTGAAAAGTTGTTTAATTCAAAATCAAACAGCGCACCCCTATACGAAATAATTTGCGAACTACTAAAGAACAGATCTATATCTCGTTGTCTTGCCGCCAAATGTCTAAGAGCGATTATTAATGATAGAGAATCTAGGCTATACCCTTAGATAACTAAGTTTAGTCTCATGTTTATCTTCAAGTAATATCGAATCAAATCTGGGTCACGAGCGAACATCAATCAAGAGAAGGGGAAAGGACCTGACTGACCTGATGAAGCTGTAAATCCCGACAATGCCCAAACCCCAAATGACAACAAAGCACAGCCACCGAAAAACATTAAATGAGAAATGTAACGAATACGCTCTTTCTCGGTAATCTCACCTTCCATAGGCAAATCACCAAGGAACCTTGATTGGGGACTCTTAGTAGTGCTCTGGCTTGCCATGATTGAATAAATTTTATTGCGTTTTGAAATAATACACTTAAAACCCTTAAAAGGATTAAGGTCTTTATCATTTGTGAAAAATTTATTAACGAATTTTTAGCGGTGTCAAGATTCCAAGAAATCGAAATAATTTTGCGTACTTGAAGAAAAAAGCATAAAAGAAGAAAAACAAGTATAGATAATCATTGAGCGAGTACTATATTACCTATAAAAGATAGGAGATAAGAAATATTTTGGCCTAAAAAATTAATTAAACAGAAAGCTTATAAAAGGTTTAACAAATAAAATGAAATCCAACTGAGGATAAGAAGTATTTTCAGCTAGTTGCTAGAATGAAAATGGTGTTTTAAAACCCCATTAAAAAGGGAGGGGTGGTCGAGTGGTTTATGGCTCTGGTCTTGAAAACCAGCATACGTGCAAGCGTATCGTGGGTTCGAATCCCACCCCCTCCGTTTTAATAAATTAACTTTAGAGAAAGTAATTTATTATCTATATAAAATTTCTAAATTATGAGTTAATCAATTTGGATAAGCTAAATTAAAGCTTAACAAGCATATTAATCAAATAAAAAAGCTACCCATTAAGAAATTTGGGTAGCAAAGTGGATTGCTTTTTGAGCTAATTAAATTTTTTAATCATCGGCATTTTCAAATTGTTTAGCGAGCCTGAAGCCTTTGCGTAAAACCAGATACAAGCCATATATCCCAACTATAGTAGGAATAGCTATTAATGGATTAGGGGAATAAGTTGAATAGTCTTTAACTCCATCAACGTATTCAAAGCCAGAACATTTTAAGAACAAAAAACTAGTAAAGACAATTCCCCAACCAAATAAAGACAAAATACCTCCTTTCTTATCACCTTCATAGAATCTATCTAGTCCTAAGCCCCACCCTATTGAGAGCAGAAAACCTCTAGTGATTGCGTTTTTTTCTTGTTTGCGAAGCATTTTTATTAATGTTAATGCTTCTAAATTTAACTAATCAAATCTCATTCTGCATGATCTATTAGTAAAAAGACATTTTCCTGAAATTCTCAATTTTTTTTATCAGTAGGTTTAACTCTCTTAAATGCAAAGCTAAAGAGGGCGCTGGAATATAACGTATATATTAGCAAAATTCAGAATTGATCAAAAAGAACTATAAATTGTTAAGCTTCAAATCTTCTGTCAAAAAACATATACTATTCAAAAAAATTTTATCTTGAAGGAGTACTAGCAATCTAGGGGCAATCGATGATTAGATTATATTCTAGGAAAGATGAGAAAGAATACAAGTAATTTCAATATCCCCATATGCGAATGTTAAAATAGTAGCTATAGCAGTAGATCTGATAATTCATAATATATTCTTTTGCTTATTTTGAATTTAACGGTAAAATTAAAATTAACTTAATTAATTCAGAAACATAGTAAGAAATGGCTGTGTCAATGAAAAACAAAATAATACTAAATAAAGACTATATAAACTTAAATAGACCGGCAGTTTTTCTTGATAGAGATGGGGTGATAATCCAAGACAGGCATCATATTTCCTCGCCTAATGATGTTGAGCTCTGTCCAGGAGTAATAGATTTATTACTTTTTTTTAGAAGCAAAAGTTATCAAATCATTATTATTACAAATCAATCAGGTATAGCAAGAGGCCTTTTTACATGGAAAGACTATGAGAAAGTTACAGAAAAAATAATAACCCTACTTGGGAAACCCTGTCCCGTTTCAGGCATATATGCTAATGGATACAAGGGAAATGGACCAGCTAATTCTTGGAGAAAACCAAATCCTTATATGCTTATCCAAGCAAAGAAAGACTTCTCCATTAATTTAAATGACTCAATACTAATTGGTGACCGTTTATCTGATTTAAAAGCAGGAGTTAGTGCAGGTCTTAGAAAAGTATTTCATGTAAGTACCGGACATGGCAATCGAGAACGAAAAATAATAAAAGATTACATAAATAACTCAAATGAATTCGTCTGGTCTAAAAAATCCTCTAAAATATTATTGTTAGATAACCTCCTAAATTTTCCTTTCGACTCAATCACTTAATTATTTCCTTTTGTTCTGTAAAACATGATAAAAACAACTTACGACATAGCTATATTAGGTGGAGGTATGGTCGGGTTATCAATAGCAAACCAACTAATCGAGAGGAAAATCGCAAAAAAAATAATAATAATCGATAAGGAAGAAAAGCTAGGAAGCCATGGTTCAGGCAGAAATAGTGGTGTACTTCATTCAGGGGTTTATTACAATCCCGGTTCACTTAAAGCAACTGTATGCGTTGCAGGTGCTCGTAGACTAAAAGAGTGGATTCAAGATAGAAATCTGCCAATAAACTGTTGCGGAAAAGTAATTATTCCTCAAAAGGAACATTTAGACAGTCAACTTGATTTACTTAAGCGCAGAGGGGATTCAAACGGAGCTACTGTTCACATAATTGATAATTATCAACTTAAAGAATTGATTCCAGAAGCAAGGAGCTCTTCAGGAAGAGCTCTTTGGAGTCCAAATACAGTTGTAGTAAAACCATTAACTGTGATAAAGACTCTTCAATCTGAATTAGAGCAGAAGGGTGTTGAGATATACACTAATCAGAAGGATTATGAATTCAATATAGAGTTAAAAGAATTGAAATTACAAGATGGAAATACTATTTCATATGGTCATTTAATTAATTGCACAGGTCTTCAAGCAGATCGTATCGCTCACAAATTTGGAGTAGGAAATTCCTATAAATTGTTACCATTTAAAGGTTTATATTGGCAGCTAAATTCAAAATGTCCCTTTATTATCAAAAGGAATCTTTACCCTGTTCCAGATCTAAACATACCATTCTTAGGTGTTCATTTTACTCCAAGCGCAGATCAAATACCAACAGTATCAATTGGGCCAACAGCTTCACCTGCTTTAGGTAGATATAATTATCGAGGATTAGAGGCTTTTGAGCCCATTATGAGCTTACAAAACCTTTCATTGCTAGCGAATCAATATTTATTTGATAAAGGAGGTTTCCGTAGATATGTTCACGAACAAGCTTTTCTTTCCTTACCAGTATTTCTAATTAAAGCTGCGCAAGAATTAATTCCCTCAATTAAACCCGAATACATTGAAATGAGCAGTAAAGTTGGTATCAGATCGCAGCTGTTTAACAAAGTAACAAGAAAGTTAGAAGATGATTTTCTTTGTCTTCCCGGTCCAGACAGCACTCATGTGTTAAATGCAATCTCCCCAGCATTCACAGCAAGTTTTTCTTTAGCGGACCTTATAATTGATCAATCTGGAATAAACAAAATAACCTAATAATAATTATATGACAAAACCATTAACAGCCTTTCTCCTCGCTGCTGGAATTGGAACTAGGCTTAGACCAATTACTCTTAATACTCCAAAATGCCTTGTCGAAATAAACGGCAAGCCACTTCTAGGGCATTGGCTTGACAAATTAGAAAATATGAAATGCGAAAAAACACTTATTAATACTCATCATTTGGCTAAGCAGGTTGAAGAATTCGTTGACAATTATGACGAAACTAATATGCAATTAAAAATAGTTCATGAACCAGAACTTCTTGGAACGGCCGGATCACTTATTCATAATCGTAATTGGTTTAAAAATTCGACGGGCATATTGATTCATGCGGATAATGCAACGAATGAAAATTTGGACAAATTTATTCTGCACCACAAAACAAGGCCTAACTTCTGTCTCCTGACAATGCTTACTTTTAACACTAATAGACCTTCACAATGCGGAATAGTAGAAACTGATAGAAAAGGAGTTGTGACTGGATTCTACGAAAAAGTTAATGATCCTCCCTCTAACCGAGCAAATGGCGCTATTTATCTTTTTGAGAATAGCTTTTTGGATTGGTTAGAGGATAGAGGGGGTAATATCTTTGACTTTAGTAAAGATGTTCTTCCTCTATTAATTGGACGTATATACACTTGGCATACAAATGCTTCATTTATAGATATTGGTACTCCCGATGGGCTAAAAGAAGCCAAAGTAAAAATCAGTAAAAACAATACAATCAAAAAATGAAATCTAAGTCAGAATCATTTGCTAACAGCGCAAAGCAGTATCTAGACAGGCTAAATGGCTGCTTTAATGAAGATATTCTAGAATCCATTGAGTTACTTGCTAGAGATCTTAAAAAAACCTGGGATGAGAACAAACAAGTTTTTTTATGCGGGAATGGTGGGAGTGCTGCGAATGCAATGCATATTACAAACGATTTTCACTATGGAATTGGAGCTTTCGGATCAGCCCCGATTCAACCTGGGCTAAGGGTCGAGGCGCTACCAGCTAACTCAGCAGTTTTAAGTTGCCTAGCAAATGATACTGGCTATGAAAATATTTTTTCTCAACAATTAGAAGTTAAGGCAAACAAAAACGATTTGTTAATAGTTTTATCAGGAAGCGGTAACTCGCTAAACATTGTTAATGCCTTAAAAATAGCGAAGAAGCTATCTATAAAAAGCTATGCTATTTTAGCTTTTGACGGTGGTTTATCATTAGATATTGCTGATAAAGCAATTCACTTTCCCATCAATGACATGCAAGTAGCTGAAGACATCCAACTAATTGTTGGCCATATATGTATGCAATGGCTCAACAAAAATAGACCATTAATTTAATAGCATATAAATATATACCTCCAAAAGAGTTCTATTGTACAATAAATCAAAATCAATGGAATCATCTACTTAATCTAAAATCTATTTATTATTTAAAAATACAATCCCCAATATAAAATGACAATTATTTCTCAACTAGAAAACGCTAAAAATTTCAAAGGTAGTGTGATCACATATGGACATTTCAATACAATACATATTGGTCATATTAGGTACTTAAAACATGCAAGTAATCAAGGCTCAAGCCTTATTATTGCACTTATTGGTGACATTAAAGATGGAGAAAATAATAGATATCAATTCAACCAAATAGAGAGAGCAGAATCACTTGCTTTACTTAATATTGCAGACGCTATAATTTTACTTAAATCAAATGAATTATCTGAGGTAATAAGAACACTAAATCCTAATCTTTTGCTTCTTGGAACCGAATTTAAAAATCATCAACCATCTGAGATATCATCCGCAATTAAGTTAATAAAATCCAATAAAGGTAATGTACAATTCCATGCTGGTGAAGTTCATTACGCAACTACATCTTTACTTTCATCAAGTAAAGCTGAATTATTAGAACAAAGACATGAACAATTTCGGGCAGCATGTAAGCGACAAAAGCTTGACCTAAAATCACTTCTTAACTCAATCAAAAGCTGGAATTCATCAAAACTAATAGTAATAGGAGATACTATTCTTGATCAATATGTTGCTTGTGAAGCAATAGGAATGAGTGCAGAAGCCCCCGTTGTAGTAGTTAGGGAATTAGATCAAAGGAATTTCATCGGTGGTGCAGCAATAGTTGCTTCTCACATCAGATCTCTAGGTGCAACTTGTGATTTAATATCCATTGTGGGGAAAGATTCAATTGCAAATATAGTAAGGAATGAGTTGTCAAAAAGAGAAATAGGAGATTTCCTAATTCAAGACAGCTCAAGGCCTACAACATTTAAAAAGAGATATTTAGTAGAGGATCAAAAACTATTTAGAGTAAGCCGTCTAGAGGATCATAGATTATGTCCGAATATAGAGAATCAATTAATAAAAAAATTAGAACAGTCAGCACCATCATCCCAGGGAATTGTTGTATCAGATTTTGTATATGGGGTTATTACAAGTAAGGTATTAGAGGCTATTGAATCTTTAGCCAAGAAGTACAAGCTTCATGTATTTGGAGATCTTCAATGTAGTAGTCAAGTAGGTTTAGTTACTAAATTCAATAATTTCTCTTTAATATCACCTAATGAAAGAGAGGCGAGGGTGGCTCTTCAAGATAAGGAAACCGGTATTGAAAGAATTGCATATAAGCTTTTGGAAAAAACTAATTCAGAGAGATTAGTAATGAAATTAGGCCCGGAAGGATTCATTGCCTATGACAAATCAAAGCCACAAGAGGTTACATCACAAGCTTTCCCAGCCCTTTCAGTGAGTCCTCTTGATGTAACAGGTGCAGGGGACTCACTTCTTGCTGTAATGTCAACAGGTCTAGCAAGCAAACAAGGAACTATGGCAACAGCTGCGCTTGGATGCTGCATGGCCTCTTTAGCTGTAGAAGCCATGGGTAATACTCCCATCAATGCTGATTCATTAGCAAATAAATTAAAAGAAGTTCTTGGTGAATAGACCGAGAACAGTATCATCTATTATTAATAAGCTTTGAAATTGAAAAATTGAAAATCCTAATTACTGGAGGTTGTGGATACAAAGGTTCTGTCCTAATACCGATATTGTTAAAAGATGGTCATGAAATCATAAACATAGACACACAATGGTTTGGTAATCATTTATCTAACCATAAAAATTTAAAAAATATTAAAGGTGACATACGAAACACCCAAAACATAGAATTTACTAAGATAGAAACCATAATTCACTTAGCAAACATTGCAAATGATCCTGCTGTAGAATTAAATCCAACATTAAGCTGGGAAGTAAATGTACTGGCTGGTCAACAATTAATAGACAAGGCATCAAGGAATGGAGTAAAGCATTTTTTATTTGCAAGCTCAGGAAGTGTTTATGGAATTAAAAAAGAAGATAAAGTTAATGAGGAACTAGAATTAGTACCTATATCTGTGTATAACAAAACTAAAATGGTTGCTGAGAGAGTTTTTCTCTCATACAAGGATAAGATGAGAGTTATTTGTATTCGCCCAGCAACAGTCTGTGGTTACTCTCCAAGAATGAGGCTGGATGTTAGTGTTAACATGTTAACCTTTCAAGCATTAAAAAACAAAAGAATAACTATTTTTGGAGGTGATCAAACAAGGCCTAATATACATATAAAAGATATTGCACATGTATATAAACACTTTATTGATAATAAAAACATTAAAAGTGGCTTTTATAACGCTGGATTCGAGAATTTATCAATTCTAGAAATTGCTAATATGGTTAAAAGACATGCTGATGCGGAAATTATAACCACTAAATCAAACGATCCAAGATCATATCGTCAAGACTCAACAAAGCTTATAAAGACAGGATATAAGCCTATATATCGTGTTGAAGATGCAATAAAAGAATTGGTTCAAAAATTCAAAGAAGGAAAGTTGACGGAGGAAGATCAAAATCACACTGTCAAATGGATGAAGCGCTTAAATCTTGAATAAATTAATGATCCTTATAAAAAGAAAAAAAAACCCGCGCTAAACGCAGCGGGCTGGGTGATGGGGAAAGCTATTTCTAATACAAAATCCAGAAATTTGCAAGACACCACCGAAGGGGGCTGAAGCCTTCAAGAACAAGCAACCAGTGCTATATATGGTGCGATTTTAACCTGCTAAAACGTTTTAAGTAAAGATTAAAAATTCTTAAAGGATTCAGGAGACTAATCAACCAACAAAATAATTCTTGAAAGCTAGAAATAAACATTGTATAGACATCAATGATCAATCTCTCACATGAAAATTTATAAAAGTAGACATTTTTAGCGATCCTCAAATGAATTGCGATGATAAAGAAAAATAATTTATCTATGTACTCAATAGCTTCCATGCTTATTGAGATGAATTCTAGTCCTACCACCATTCTTCTCCTAGTAAGCTTTAGCTTCTCTCTAATAGCAGTTTATAAAACAATTAATAAAAATTAAATTGATTCTCCTAATGAGTTGGTTCCTAAATTAAACATGTCAAACAGATCATTCCCTTATAGTTGAATGAAGGTTATTCTACTGATCAAATGCTCCTAGAATAAATACTAACCACTATTTATATTAAATAGAATTAATTTAATAGCACATTTATAAATTATGAATACAAAAAGAATAACTACTTATTATTTTCAAGACTATCAAGAAGCGGTGTGAGAGCTGCATCTCTTGAGATTAGATAAAGTTGTGCAAGAGAATTTATAGCACCAGCTCCAATTTCTTTATTGTTTAGATTTTGAAATTCATTACGGTATAATTCCTCTATTTTATATATAAGATCTTTCTTCATTTTATTAAGATATTCTCGTTGATCTGAGCCATATTTCCTAGACATCATCTAAATGTGATAAATATTTTATATTCTAAGCTATAAATACAAAAGTCAATATAACTTAATTAAAAATTTTTCTTTTTAGAATTACCCTCATATTTACTGTAGATCCCTTGAAGCCGTTTTTTGGATATATAATATGCAATAATAATCCACACAAAAAAGATGGAAATTGCTGTAATAGTTAAGCTTAGATGCATTTAATAATTTCACTTATATTTATCATACTCTAACATATTAGTTATATTTATCAAGTTATCAATAATACCAGACTCTTGTATTGAATGGCCCGCATCTGGGACAATATAAAGTTGACTCTTAGGAAGACAACAATGAAGAGTCCAAGCATTAGAGATTGGACATACAACATCATAACGTCCATGTACAATATATGTTTTCAGGTCTTTTAGTTTCTTTATATTATTAATAATATAATTATCCTCCATAAATATATTATTTACAAAGTAGTGACATTCAATAAGAGAAAATGCCTTGTAAAATAATGGATCAGTAGATCTCTTTATATAATCTCTATCTATTAATAATCTACTTGTAGACATCTCCCATCTAGTCCAGGCTTTTAAAGCTTTATCTTTAATCAAAGTGTCAGAGGAAGTGAATATGTCATAATATGATCTCAATATATTTGATTTTTGTTTTTCATTAAGAATTTCAGTAAAAGATTCAAACTCCTCAGGGAAAATGCAACTCGCTCCATTTTGATAAAACCAATTGATATCAGATTGTCTACATAGAAAAACTCCTCGTAGTATTAAATACTTAACTTTATTTCTAAATTTAATCGAATATATTAATCCTAATGTCGACCCCCATGAACCACCAAAAATAGTCCAAGAGTTTATAGATAGATAATTTCTAAGCTTTTCAATATCCTCAATTAAATCTATAGTTGTATTTTCTCGTAATTCACAATTAGGCAAAGACTTTCCACAACCCCTTTGATCAAATTGGATGATTTCATATTTTCTAGGATCAAAATACCTTCTATACAAAGGATCACTTCCACCACCAGGTCCCCCGTGCAAAATCAAAATAGGTTCACCTGCCTTTTTGCCTGATCTTTCCCAGTAAATATTATGAATTTCACTAGCCTTAAATAGACCAGTTTCAAAAGGCTCTATATGGGGAAAAAGCTCTTGCTTCATAAGAATTAAATCTGAATAAAAATTTCTATTAAATAAAATAATTTGCTGAACTAATAATTCAACACTAATACTCTTCCCAATATTCCTCAGGATCATCCTCTAGATCTGGTGGATCTTCTAACTCTCCAAGAGGTGCTCCCATCAAAAGAAGTAAACCCTCGAGGTATCGCATTTGTGATTCGTCGTCAGTTGACTTGAGAGCACTTTTAATTCGCTCAATCGCCGAAGGATCTCTATCTTCAACTAATTTTGACAAAATAACAAATGAATTATCAGTCCCCATAGGATTATTCATATCTATCAGATTATTCATAAGTGAATAATCTCATGATAGATGAACTATCCGCGAAGAAAACTCATTAGATGTATATTTATTGAACGATATAATGGAATTATGGATCCTTTTGACCCTGCTATTAATTATGGACCTAATGATGCTGGGGTAAGTACTATCTCTATTGCGCTTGTGGCACTAGGACTCTTAGCTTCCTCATGGATCTTTGGAGCGCTTTATGGCTTTATCTCTAATTACTTCAACAGATCTAACAAAAAACGTGAAGAAGAATGATGATTTTTATTTCTTATGTACTACTTACTACCTAAATCAAAACTTCAGATTGATTGGGATATTTCATTAAAGAGGGGATATTTGGATCATTTTTACTACTACTAATTTGTGAATTCATTAATGAAAAATAATAAAATATTGAATAAAAGTACAAAAGGTTTAATTAAAAAATTGTAACTCGTCACAAAATAAAAATTAATTCAAGTGTTAATTTCTATTTTCTAAAGAAGAACTAAAGCATGATGTAAAATCCATCTCTTTACATTTCTCAACTTTTTACGCTAGATTTAATTATCAAGCAGACAAAGACATTGTTCCCTGAGGATTCATTCAGAGTAAATGAACTAGGTTTTAATAGTGATAGCAAGCCTTTGATTGCCGTCACTATGGCAACTAGTCGTCAAGGGATAGGAGTTGTAAGGCACCTCTCAGAAAGCAACAGATTCGATATAAGAGCAATTACAAGAAACACGAATTCAAAGGCCTCCAGATATTTAAAAACACTGAAAAATGTGAATGTGGTATCAGGAAATCTTCTTAATCCTGAAAGTTTGGAAGACTGTTTCCATGGAGCCTACGGGGTTTTTGGGAATACAAGTCCAACCAAGCCTTGGGGGATGGACAAAAAATATGAACAGATGCAAGGAGAAAATTTGATAAAAGCTGTTAGTTCATCATATAAAAATGGTTTTACAAAACATTTTGTATTTAGCTCAATTTGCAAACCAAAAAAGAATTTAAATGTAGAAAATGCCCCAAGTCATTTCGCTACAAAGTGGGGATTGGAAGAACTAATTAAGATTAGTGGAATAGCAGCCTTTACAACAGTTTTAAGACCTGCAAGTTATTATGAGAACTTTGAGAAGACCTTACCTGGAATAAATCTAAAAAACAATATATTTACAGGTGTTGTCTCACCTAATAATAAATGGCAGACATTAGCTGTTGATGACATTGGGTTGTGGACATGTAGTGCTTTTAAAAATCCCCAAAAGTTAATAGGTCAAGCACTAAACCTTGCCTGCGAAGAGCTTACAGGGAATGAGATGGCACAAGTTTTTCAAATAATTGGTAATGGATACATGAAAAATATTGAATATAAGATGATACCAAGACCAATCATGAAACTTATCGAATGCGATATTGCAACAATGGCAACCTGGATAGAGAACGAAGGCTATGGCGCAGACATTATTGAACTTAAGAAGCTCGCAATTGATCTTGATATAAAAATGACAAGTCTTAAATCTTGGTTTAAGAATAAGATAAGAAAACACAAGTAGATCAATAAATGATAGAAGTATGTATTTAATTGATAATACTAATTTAAAAGTGTCTTATTTGTTTCTGAACTTATCTCTTTTAGCCTTATCATTCTCAAGAGTTGTTTTTGCTAGCCCCTGAAAATCTCCTTTAGCAGAACTTATTCCAAACATAATAATAAATCCAAGACCTGAGATGACTATCACAGTAAGAGAAAGTGGGCTTAAATCCAAAGCGATAGCAAAATTATGGAGCATTAAATAAATAGCAATGTGTCAATCATAGGAAAGCTTATCCAGCTAGGTTTCTTTTCTGGTAAGCGTCAAAAAGACTAATAGATAAACCAAAGAAAGTTACAAAGGTAAGAAAATAAACAGGGTTTTCTAGAAGTCTAAAAGGATCCATGCGAAAAAAGATTCATAACTTTAGGTTGCAAAAGATCTGGAGTAAAGCCAACAAAGGTCTTCAGTTTGTAACTATTAATGTGTAGGAATCAAATTATTTCCTTAAATGAGACTTAAAATTAGTTTACAGGCAAATAAAAAATATCTTTAAACAAAGAGGGTATAAACTGATTGATAAAATATGGATAGCTTCATCAAGTAACTCAAATAAAAAACAAAAATAAAGCCAAAAAAGGGCTACCGTAAAGAATAAAGTAGGTAGTGAAACTCTAAAGAGATAAATTATTTAGAAAAAATGCTAAATAGTTGTTAAAATTAAATAAGGACTAAAATACAAGTAAATAAATCAAACATGAAAAGAGAAAGCCCAAATCAATATAAAATCTTCTATGATAATTTATTGGTTCTAAACCTATTCATACTAATATTTGGGGTTTTATTTTTTATTACTAGCTTTATATTTAGTTCAAATAACATACAAATTCCCTATATCATATTTAAAAAGATGTGGTACCCAGTCTTCATCCCATCATTTAGTTTATTCTTTACTGCTGTTTTAATTGAATTTCTCTTAAAATTGATCAACAAGAAAAATAATTCTTAATCAGTTAATCTATATCACAAACAAATAAACCATACATAAATATATAAAGCCTAAAGCCACAGCCGAAAATCAACATCAAGTGTCATAAAACGTCGATATTTCTGAATTCCTATTAAATAAGAAGATTTGACTTAAAGTATTGCTGAATTAACAGTATCTTTGTATGCTCTCAGGGTCATCACTATTTGCCAAAACGTCTCTTTATGACTTATCTTGCAACGTTCGCCCTCGGTGGTTTTAATCCATCTGCCGCTGCAGTAGGGGTTCTATCCGTAGTACTATTCGCAGTAGTAGGCCTGATAGCTGGTCCGAATTTAGAAAAATTTGATGTGGAAGCAAAAAAATAAAGACTACTTAATTAAAAAATGGGAAGATTAAACTTATAAACTATGATCTTCCCTTTTTCTTTGAGATTTCATAAGAAATAAAGATGATAAGATAAAAAATCTAATTAACTGACTGGTTGACATGGTAAAAAAATAATAATTACATTTTTATGAAAATAGATTCTCCTACATAATTATAATACTAAATTATATAGTTACAATCACAATAAATTACTTTATGGTGTAAAACAAAAATCAATACGCCAAAAATAACAATTGAAATATTAGATTTGCTACCTAGTAAAGCGGAAATCATTAGATGATGGCAACAAAATTCTTAGTATATTATAATGAAATTGATTGCAATCTCTTCAGCAAGTTTAAGTTAACTATTAAAAGCTGAATTAGCTTTATAAAATACTAACCTCTAAAGATTCTCGCAAGAACACTTAAAACTTGAAGATAGAGAAAGATAAAATATTCTATGCCAATGGTAGCTATTTAAAAACCATCTGTAATCAAGATGAATGCTGTTCATGCTTGATGTATTAAAAAACTATACTTGATAGTGAATAAGAAAAATCAATACTATAGATAATAAAGAGAAAAGAAATTAATTAGACTAGCCATACAATACTAATATATGAAAAGTTATTTGATAAAAAAAAACTATTTCATGATAAGGTAAATTCAATTAAAAGAATAATATGAAGAGAAAAAGTAGGATATGCCAATTCCTACCTAACCTATATGGCGGAGGAGCTGAACGTGTAGCTGTTAATCTGGCTAATGAATGGAACAGAAAGGGTCATCAGGTTGAATTAATACTAATGGAAAAAAAAGGACAGCTTTTGAATGATGTATCTAAAGACATAAGAATAACAAGTCTTGATTGTAATAAAATTAGGAATGTATTTTTAGAACTTGCTAAGCATCTTAAAAAAAATAATTACGATTTTATTGTTATTCATATGTGGCCTTTAACATCTATATCAATATTAAGCTGGCTAATAGCAAGGAGAAAAGGTAGAATAATACTATGTGAACATGTATGTTTATCATCTCACATTAAGAAAGATTTAGATGTACCATATTTAATTGCCAAGTTAATTATAAAGATTACACATGGTCTCGCTGATGGTGTGGTAACTGTTTCGAAAGGTGTAGCATCAGATCTATATAGTTTATCAAAAATAAAGAAAAATAAAATAAAGGTAATATACAATCCAATAGTAAAAATTGAAGAATTAACTATAGAAAACAATGAAAAAATAAATAGAGAAATCTTGTGGGGGGGGTATTATGATTATTATTTGATTAATGTTGCGACCTTGAAAAAACAAAAAAACATAATAATGCTTATAAACTCTATAAAAGAAATATCATCCAAATTAAATTTATGTTTAGTAATTTTTGGAGATGGACCAGAAAAAGAGAAGTTAAATAAATTGATCAATAACTATAACCTTAATCAAAATGTAAAATTATTAGGCTTTAAAAAAGATGTCAGTCCCTGGTTAGAATCTGCCGATTTATTTGTCTTATCATCAGATTTTGAAGGATTTGCAAATGTAATCGTAGAATCATTGTCATATGGGACTCCAGTAGTAAGTACCGACTGTAAATATGGCCCAGCAGAAATAATTAACAAATCTAACCTAGGTATTCTTAGTCCGGTAGGAGACTACAAGAAATTTTCTCAAAATATAGAAAAGGGACTTAAAAATAATTGGTCAACTAAAACATTAAAAAGTAGAGCAAAAGAATTTTCAATCCCAATAAAGTCTGAAGAATATCTAGACTTTTTTAAATCACTAGACTAGAATATTTATAGACAAGTGTTCTGAATTATATTAATTCTATTTAACTAAGATCAAGCCTGTTATTATAAAAAGTAAAAGAAATACTTCATTTACTAGCAAATTGATAAATAATATGTCATATTGGTTCAACTAGGATTTACAATAGAATGAACGCAATCAAGTGCCCTGAATGTGGTGAAATATTTAAATTAGATGAAAATAGCTATACAAAAATAATAAAACAAATAAGAGATAAAGAATTTAACACTGAGATTGACGAGAGATTGTCTTTAGCAGAGAAAGACAAAGAAAAATCACTTGAGATAATAAAAAAAGAATTGATACTTAAGATGCAGGAAGAAGTATCAAAAAAAGATACAGAAATAAGATCCCTTATATCAAAAATTGAATCTACAGAGTTAGAAAAGAAAATTGCCGTAAGTGAAGCAACAAAAAATATTGAACAACAAAGAGATAATATATCAAATGAATTAAAAACTCATATTGAGAAACAACAGCTATCAAAGGAACTTTCGATTCAAAATGCAGTTATTTCATATCAAAAACAGCTTGATTTACTTACAAATCGATTGGACAAATCAAATTTAGAAAAAGAACTATCAGAAAAATCACTTAAAGAAAGATATGAGATACAATTGAAAGATCGTGATGAAGCTATAGAAAGGCTTAGAGATCTAAAGTTGAAACTATCTACAAAAATGGTTGGTGAAACACTAGAAAAACATTGTGAATTAGAATTTAATCGTTTTAGGTCCACAGCATTTCCTAAAGCCTATTTTGAAAAAGACAGTAATATAAACAATGGTAGTAAAGGAGACTTTATTTTTAGAGATTACGATTCTAAAGGTTTGGAGATCACATCAATAATGTTTGAGATGAAAAATGAAAATGACACAACTGCTACCAAGAAAAAAAATAATGATTTCCTCAAGGAGCTTCACAAGGATAGAGAAACAAAAAATTGTGAATATGCCGTATTAGTTTCTCTTCTGGAGAGTGATAACGAATTATATAATGCTGGAATTGTTGATTTATCACATATCTATCCAAAAATGTACGTAGTAAGGCCACAAAGCTTCTTAACTATAATTTCCTTATTAAGGAATGCTTCCTTAAAAGCAATGGAATACAAAGCCGAATTAGAGTTAACTAAAGCTCAAAATATTGACATAACAAACTTTGAGAATAGTCTAGAAATCTTTAAAAACTCCTTTAGTAAGAACTACACATTAGCCTCAAGAAGATTCGAATTGGCAATACAAGAAATTGATAAATCAATAGACCATTTGCAAAAAACAAAGGAAGCTTTACTTGGAGCTGATAGGAACCTGAGGATTGCAAATGACAAAGCACAAGATATTTCAGTAAAGAAATTAACTAGAAATAATCCAACAATGGCAACTAAATTTACAGATTTAAATAATCAAGCTGCTTAAATTATTTATATAACTAAGTTATTTATAAAATCAATGTAAATAAATGCTCATATTTAGTAAATACAAGCTAAAAGATATCAGGAACTTTTAAATAAAAAGTCTTAGCAGAGGAGTGGAAGGTTTTTTATATCTTTTAAAGCAAATGCTTTAAAAGATCACAGGAATAATTTACACTGTCGTAGAATAGGCTCCTAAAGATGCTACTAAACCAAGCATTGCGGCCCAACCATTAAATTTTTCTGCTTAGATCTGATAAATGGATTTCACACCCGAACAAATCGAATCAGCTATTTTAAATAACGATGTAGTAAAAAAATCATTTGGTGATATTAAGGCTGCATGCAAAGCTTTGAAAGATGAAACCTC
>CETG01190202.1_pt1 | contig 37100 bp, 38 predicted proteins | sample 361471 | NCBI WGS metagenome assembly CETG01 (sample SAMEA2622696, study PRJEB7988) | marine metagenome | isolation source: saline water (ENVO:00002010), including | reverse complement strand
TTATTGGACCACCGCTTGCCATTGAATATGCGGTAGATCCTGTTGGGGTAGATAATATTAATCCATCTCCCCTATAATTTTGAACAACTTCACCATCAATTTCTAGTTCTAAGTTGCAAGTTGGTGAGAACTCATCTCCAAAGGCTCGAATATAAAAATCATTTAGAGCAGTAAAACTTTTTATTTCACAATTTTTATTTTCAACTTTATTCTTTTCTTTGATGCTTGCTTTTAACATCATTCTTCTTTGAATTGAAAAATTATTATCTCGCAACTTATTAATTAGATTTGAACCATTTAATAAATTTTTCTCATGAGATAAGAATCCTAGATTACCCCCAATATTAAAACTGAGTATTGGTACTTCATATGGTGATAGACATCTTGCTGCTCCAAGCACTGTTCCATCTCCTCCTAAAACAATTGCTAAGTCTGGAATTTCGTTTCCAGATGAATTCAAATCAGATTTCGCTGAGAAATTTTGAACACTTTCAAAGCACAAAACATTTATTTTTTCTTTTTGAAGAAAGACCTCTAATTTTTTTGCTTGATCTTTTGCTATGTTGCTATTTAGACGATAAATAATCCAAACATTATCTAATCTCATTTTTTATGTTCTACCAGCGTAATAAATTAAAGTTTTCCATATCTATGGTTACTCTATTTCTGTACAATGATAGTAATATAGCTAGCCCAACAGCGGCCTCTGCTGCTGCAACAGTAATAACAAAAACAGCAAATACTTGTCCTCTGATTAGCTCTCCATCTAGATAAGAAGAGAAAGCCATTAAATTAATGTTAACTGCATTTAGCATTAATTCAATGCTCATGAGAACTCTGACTGCGTTTCTACTATTAATAAGACCCCATACCCCAATACAAAATAATAAAGATGCTAATACTAGATATGCTTGAATAGGGATTGCTACTGTTTCGTTCATTTGAATTTGGAAGGATAAGAGAGTCTTTAGGTAGATGTTTTATCAAGCAATATTGGTTGTTTTTCTTTCTCTAATAGACTTTGATCAACAGAATCACCTGTAATAACATCTGTAACGAGAACGTCTCTTCTTGCTAGAACAATTGCTCCTATCATTGCCATTAGAAGAAGGACTGATGCTAGTTCAAATGGTAATAAGTAATCCGTAAAAAGATGTTCTCCAATTCTTTCAGTAGCATCTTCTCCAATACTTTTAGGGCCTGGAATTTTCCATGGGGTAGTAAAGTCTACTCTGATTAAGAGAGTTAATAAACCAAGACATACTCCACCTGAAAGTACTTTTCTTAATCTTAAACCGTTTATTGGCTTTAAGTCTTCTTTTTTATTTACAAGCATTATTGCAAATAAAATTAATACATTTACAGCTCCGACATATACTAATACTTGAGCAGCTGCCACAAAACTTGCATTTAGCAGCAGATAAAGTCCTGCTACTGAGAGAAAGACTCCCCCTAAAAGGAAAGCAGAATAGACTATATTTTCAAGAAGAACTATGCCGAGGCTCCCAAAGATAATTATTAAAGATAATATTGAGAAACAAATTATTTCTGTTGAATTAGCAATATTCATTTTTGTGTTTCTTCAATATTGTCATTGGTTTTGACATTACTTTCTAGTTCTTTATTCTCGTTACTCTTGCTCATCCATTCAAGAACTTCTGAAGGTAGTCTACCGGCTCTAGGCTCGTGCCTTGAAAGATCATGGGGATCCATTATTCCCTCTGGTAGGTAAGAGAGCTCTTTTAATGCTATTACAGATGGATCAGTAGTTACATTTGTAGGAAGTCTTCCTAAGGCAACATTGTCATAATTCAAACTATGCCTATCAAATGTCGCAAGTTCATATTCTTCTGTCATTGAAAGGCAATTAGTTGGACAGTACTCAACACAATTGCCACAAAATATGCATGCCCCAAAGTCGATTGAATAATTGCGTAATTCCTTTTTCTTTGTTTCTTTATTCATTACCCAATCAACGACAGGAAGGTTTATGGGGCATACTCTCACGCAAACCTCACAAGCTATACATTTATCGAATTCGTAATGAATTCTTCCTCTGTAACGCTCTGATGGGATTAATTTTTCATAAGGATATTGAACAGTGACTGGCCTTCGACGCATATGGTCAAAGGTTACGGATAATCCTTGCAAGAGATAATTCGCGGCACTAAATGTGTCACGAGTGTATTCCCCAACTTTTTTAAGAAAGCCAAGCATCGTCTTGATTGCCCAAGGCCGGTATACATACGTTACTTATCATACAATTTTTTTCAAGCGTTCGTAGGTAAAACTACTTAATTCATTTTTGGTTTTTCTTTGATTCTTAACCTCCAAAGGCCCCTGGAAAAACAAGTTTTAATGCAGCAGTAGCAAGTAGATTTACAAGTGATATTGGCAATAAAAATTTCCAGCCCAAATCAAGCAATTGATCGATCCTCACCCTTGGCGTTGTCCATCGAAGAAGTATTGCTAAAAATACGAGTAGATAGGCTTTCAGAATTGTCATCACAATACCTGTAGAGCTAGTAATGATTTGGATTATTGGAGAATCAATTGCTTGTCCTGTCCATCCAGCAATAATTTCAACTGGGATAGGGAATCCCCAGCCACCAAGATATAAAACTGAAACTAATATTGCAGATAAAACAAGATTTATATAGCTACCTAGATAAAAAAGAGCGAATTTCATTCCTGCATATTCTGTTTGATAACCGGCTACTAATTCTTCTTCAGCTTCTGGCAAATCAAAGGGCAATCTCTCACATTCAGCCAGTGCACAAATCCAAAAGATTAAAAAGCCAATTGGCTGTCTCCAGATATTCCAACTTAGTATTCCTGCATGATTCTGTTGTTCAACTATGTCGATTGTGCTCAATGAATTAGTCATCATGACTACAGCTAAAACTGATAAAGCCAAAGGTATTTCATAACTAATTGATTGAGCAGCAGCTCTTAATCCTCCTAAAAGGGAATATTTATTATTCGATGCGTAGCCACTCATTAGTAAACCAATGGGTTGAATACTACTAAGAGATATCCAGAGAAATATTCCAATTCCTACATTGCTGATAAGCAAGTTTTGACCGAATGGAACTATTAACCATGATAAAATGACTGGTACAAGAACTAAAATAGGTCCCAGAGTAAATAGTAAACTGTCAGCCCTTGCTGGAATAATATCCTCTTTAACTAATAATTTTAAGCCATCAGCCATTGGTTGGAGAATCCCTAAGGCACCTGCATATTCAGGACCTATTCTTTGTTGTGCAGCAGCAGAAATTTTACGCTCGAGCCAAACCGTGACTAGTACTCCAATAACTGCAGAAACTAAAACTAGTGCCATTGGTAATGGCAGCCATAGAAGATGAGCTAACTCAGGAGAAAGTCCTAGTCCTTGCAGAGCTTTATTAAAGCTATATTCGATATCAATACCAGCGTTTTGGATAGCTATATTGCAAAATAAGTTGTTGATGAAAATGAAAGTCATGCTTCAAGTTTGATTAAATTTCTTGTGGGCTTTCTAATCTCTCATCGGGAACACTCCATTTCCTTAAACTTTGTCCTGTATAAATTTGGGATGGCCTGAAAATTCGGTTCGCTCCAAGTTGCTCTCGCCAATGAGCAAGCCACCCCGCAACTCTGGAAATAGCAAAGACAGGAGTGAACAAATCTCTTGAGATGCCTAGTTTTCTATAAACGAGTCCTGAGTAAAAGTCTACATTTGGATAAATCCCTTTTGGACCAAGCCTGCTAGCTGCCTCATCTTCTACAGCTTTTGCAACATCGTACATTTCGTCTTTACCAAATCTCGCAAATAATTCTTCTGCAAGATCTTGCAGTATTGAAGCTCGGGGGTCTTTTACTCTGTATTCCCTATGCCCAAAACCCATGATTTTCTGCTTGTTTTTAATTGCATTGTCTAGGTAAGAACCTGCATTGCTAGGTATTCCTATTTCTTCCAACATCTTAATTACATCTTCATTAGCACCGCCGTGAAGTGGTCCTGCTAATGTCCCGACGGCAGATGCGATAACTGCATATGGGTCCGTCAAAGTACTTGCTGTGACACGAGCACTGAATGTACTTGCGTTCAAGCTATGTTCTGCATGCAAAATAAGACACTTATCTAAAATTCTTGCGGCAAGGGGATCAGGTTCTCTTTCAGTTAGCATATAGAGGAAGTTTGCTGAATAAGCAAGATCATCTCTTGGTTGAATTGGGTCTTGTCCTTTTCTAATAAGTTGAAAGGCTGCAACCATAGTTGGTATTTTCGCAATTAATCTAACAACAGCATCGTAAATATAATTAGGTTGATCTATAGCTCTCCTAGAATAAAATAATCCTAGAGATGCTGCGCTTGATTGAAGAGCATCCATAGGATGTCCTGTTGCAGGAAAACATTTCATCATATCTCTAACTCTAAAACTCACTCTTCTATGCATTTGTACTTGATTCTCAAAGTCTTTTAATTGTTCAGGTTTTGGAAGCTCGCCCCATATGAGTAGGAAGCTTGTTTCTAAAAAACTACTTTGAGACGCGAGCTCTTCAATTGAGTAGCCTCTATAAGTTAGATGTCCTTGATTTCCATCAATATCGCATATTGCAGATTGGGTAACAGGTACCCCCTCGAGTCCAGCTGGAAGGTTCATTTCAGGCTTATCAGATTGCTGGCTATTTAAGGGTGTTTTTGGAATAATCATAATTTGAATTATAAAAGCATTTTAAGTAAGTGCTTTAAAACATGAATCTAATATCAATATATATTAGGTTAAATAAGCGTTAGCTATTGAGTAAATCTTTATTCAAACATTTGTTTTAATAAATTTTGCCATATTTATTAATTGGAATACTATTTGACTTCATAACTTATTAAAGCTGGCCTTACATATGCTGAGATATTATCATCTTAATTATTCCCTCCTAGACTATTAAGATGATTTCATGTTTATTGAAGCTTATGATTTTGATAATTATAGTCAATATGTTAAATTTAGAATAATTGTATTTTTATTTTTTTTCTTATGTCCTCAGAAATTCCGATACATATTTCGCCTAAAAGCTTAAAAGAATGGTTGGAAAATGAATCAATGAGAAAAGCGATTATTGATGTAAGAGAACAATCTGAGATTGATTTTGCTCCTTTCCCCTATAATGTAATTCACTTGCCATTAAGTAAATTTAATCAGTGGATAGATGTATTGAATAAAAAAATTCCAATGAATAACAATATTGTAGTTATTTGTCATTCAGGAATACGAAGCTGGGAATTTGGTTCTTGGCTGATACAAAACGGCTTTATTGATAAAGTTTATAATTTGCAGGGAGGTATTGATGCATGGAGTATAGAGATTGATTCAAGAGTAAAAAGATATTAGATTGCTTTCATAGGCTTTCTCCAAGTTTTTCAGCAACTGTATTGACATCTTTGTCTCCTCTCCCAGAACAATTGATAACTATTTCAGTATTAGTTTTAAGGTTTGGACATAAAGTTTTCAACCAAGCAAATGCATGAGCTGTCTCAAGTGCTGGGATAATTCCTTCAAGTTCACTTAATAGCAGCAATGCTTCGAGAGCATCTTTATCTGTAACAGCAACATATTCTGCTCTCCCTATGTCTTTTAAATAGCTATGTTCAGGACCAACACCTGGATAATCAAGCCCTGCACTTATTGAATGCGCTTCTTGCACTTGACCGTCTTCATTTTGGAGAAGAAGGCTCATTGCGCCATGCAAGACACCTTTAGTGCCCTTTGTCATAGTTGCAGCATGTCTACCCGTCATGATTCCATTACCTGCAGCCTCTACCCCAATCATTCTTACAGAAGTGTTTTCAATAAAAGGGTGAAAAAGGCCCATTGCATTTGATCCTCCGCCTACGCAAGCCAAAAGGACATCTGGGTCTCTTCCAAAGGCATTTTTACATTGTTGTTTAGTTTCATCTCCAATAACTGAATGAAATTCCCTGACTATTTTGGGATATGGGTGGGGTCCTGCTACTGAGCCAAGAATGTAATGAGTAGTTTCAACATTTGTGACCCAATCACGAATTGCCTCACTTGTTGCGTCCTTAAGAGTAGATGTACCTGAACTAACAGGAATTACTTTTGCTCCCAAAAGTTTCATCCTAAAAACATTTAAAGCTTGTCTTCTCATGTCTTCTTGACCCATATAAATACAGCATTTCAATCCAAAACGAGCACATACTGTTGCAGTTGCAACTCCATGCTGGCCTGCTCCTGTTTCTGCAATTATTCGTTTCTTACCCATTCTCATAGCCAATAAAGCTTGACCAAGCGCGTTATTGATTTTGTGGGCACCAGTATGGTTTAGATCTTCTCTTTTAAGCCATATTCTAAGACCGCCATTCGGTTTTTCATAATGCTTTGAAAGACGTTTTGCTTCATAAAGAGGAGTCTCTCTACCTACATATGTCCTAAGTAGATGATCTAGTTCTTCTGTGAAACTTTTATCTTGCCAAGCTTTCTCAGCAGCAGTTTCTAGTTCCAGTAAAGCTGGAATAAGCGTTTCTGGAACGTACTGACCTCCATAAGGACCAAATCTGCCAGATTTATTAGGCCTCGAAGTTATTGAAAGATCCATATTTTTTTCCATAGAGAACATTATGCTTTAAGTTGTAGTTCTTGTATTAACAATATTTCACGAATTCGATTCATGATTAAAGGCAGCTGGCGTGAATTTGACAATCAATTAATTGGCAACCAACCCAATTTTAAATGTAAACCAACTAAAGTTGATCAAAGAGTTCGCGTATCTCTTCTAAAGTCAGGTAAGGCTGGTAAAACTGTTACAGCAATAATTGGGATTGAAACGAATGTAATCGAAGCTAAAGGTTTGCTCAAGCGAATTAAAAAAATTTGTGGAACAGGAGGAACACTTAAGAATGATGTGATCGAGATACAGGGCGAGCATATTATTGCAGTGATTGAATTTTTAAAAAAAGAGGGGTATAGGCCTAAAAAATCTGGCGGATGAAGTTAAAAAATTTCTACTATCTCGTAATAGAATTATTTTGAATCGATTTTGGGAGTTTCAGCCATCTCAAACAAAAAGAATATTGTGTGGCATCAATCTTCAATTGATCGCAATGCAAGAGAAAAGCTTAATCAGCATACTAGTAAAATTCTTTGGTTTACCGGTTTATCTGGTTCAGGTAAAAGTACATTAGCAAATGCAGTTAACCTTGAACTTTATAAAAAAAGTTTTTCCACCTACGTTTTAGATGGAGATAATGTAAGGCATGGTCTTTGTAAAGATTTAGGCTTTTCAGATGCTGATCGCCAAGAAAATATCCGTAGAATTGGAGAGGTAGCTAAATTATTTATTGACTCTGGAATAATAGTCTTAACAGCTTTCGTATCACCCTTTAGATCAGATAGAGATAATATAAGGAATCTCGTAGAAAAGGGAGATTTTATTGAGATTTATTGTTCAGCAGACTTGTCCATTTGTGAAAATAGAGATCCTAAAGGACTCTATAAAAAAGCTAGAGAAGGTAAAATTAAGGATTTTACTGGAATTTCCAGTCCATATGAAGAGCCAATTAAACCTGAATTGAAAATAGATACGGGGAAAGAGCCATTAGAGAATTCTGTTTCTATTGTGATTGATTATCTCAATAACAATAATATTCTCAAGAGATCTATCATTGATTCAAATAATCTTTAGCTCCGATTGTTTTAAGTAATTCATCTTTTTTAATAACTTCTTCATGTAAATCTTCTCTATAGGTTTCAATTTTGGCTTTGATCTGCATGTCTGATATTCCTAGGATTTGTGCAGCTAGTAATCCAGCGTTCAATCCTCCATTAATAGCGACAGTTGCAACTGGAACCCCTGCAGGCATTTGAAGAATCGAATACATAGAATCTATCCCTGAAAGACTTTTGCTTCTAACAGGAACTCCAATAACAGGTAGAGATGTAAGAGATGCAATCATCCCAGGGAGGTGAGCTGCCCCTCCTGCGCCTGCAATGATTACTTTGATTCCTTTTGAAGCTGCTTTTTGTGAGAAAGCAACCATTTCTAATGGCGTTCTATGTGCAGAAAGTATTCTTGTTTCAGTGGGTATACAAAATTTCTCTAGTATCTCAATGGCAGGATTAAGAGTAGGGAGATCAGAGTCACTACCCATTGCAATTGCGACCAATGGATTTCCCCCTTTATTTGTTTTAATCACGTCTATCATCTTGGTAATACATTCTAATCATGTCTTGAGATTCATTTTCTTGCACTTACTATCGATGATTTCTTCATATGCGAAGTATTAAAAATGTTAGATTTCCGTTTCCTAAAAAAGAGCGTATAGAAAAAAACTCTTGGTGCATTTCCATAGATGAGAAGGACATTATCCGAGAAATTCATAGTTGTTCAAAACCTAATTCAATAAAAGATGAGGACTGGAATTTTGATTGGCTCAGTCCAAGAGGTTTTGATCTTCAAATTAATGGAGGGCTGGGTTTAGACTTCTCAAGACTTATCAAAGATGATATCCCAAGTTTACTTTATTTACTTGACTTTCTTTGGACTCAGGGAGTTGAAGCAGTTTGCCCAACAATAGTTACTTGCAACAAAAAATCCCTTAGAAATTCATTGGAAATTTTCAGAATAGCAAGAGAATTGCATTCAGAAAATCGATGTAGGCTTTTAGGGGCTCATCTTGAAGGCCCTTTTATTTCAAAGAAGTATTCAGGAGCTCACTCTTTAGATGAAATATGTGCACCAAGTTTGGAAGATTTAAGACAAAGAATTAGTGGATATGAAGAAGATATATCAATTTTTACTCTGGCACCTGAGTTGGAAGGGGCTTTTGAAGTTATTAATGAAATAAACAAGCTTGGAATAATTGCTTCGCTTGGTCATTCAGCGGCAGATTATGACATGAGTTTATTAGCTTTTGATAGAGGAGTAAAAATGATTACTCATGCTTTTAATGCAATGCCAGGAATTCATCATCGTTCACCAGGCCCAGTAGTTTCAGCAATTTCAAGGGGAAATATTTCCATTGGATTGATAGCAGATGGAGTTCACGTAGATAAACATATGATCGATTTAATTTATAGGTTATCAGGAGATAATTTGTTTTTGGTAAGTGACGCTATTTCGCCCTATGGTCTTCCAGAGGGCAAATATAAATGGGACTCTAGAGATATTATTGCAAAAAATGGGGTTTGTCGGTTGCTTGACGGAACACTTGCTGGCGTGACGTTACCATTAATGGAATCTATAAAGCGAATGAGCCTTTGGACAGGAGATGAATCTTCAGCGATTTGGTCAGGGACTGTTGCTCCCAGAAGTATATTGGGAGAAAACATGGATTTAACAACATTTTATATTGGTAAATCACTAAGAAAATTGCTCCGCTGGTCATCAAAATCAAATAAACTCACTTGGTCTCCAGCTCAATAGTTTCACAACAATTAATTTAATAACAATGATCAACAAATCACTTCAATCAAAAAAAGAAGACGAAAAAAATGAGGTATCTTTATACTTTAATGGAACTGGCTTTGATAGATGGAATCGAATTTATAGTGAAAGTGAAGAAGTTAATACTGTCCAGCAGAATATACGTAAGGGTCATCAAAAGACTGTTGATGATGTTTTGAGATGGATCTCAGAAACTGGAGATTTGGATAAAATATCTTTTTGTGATGCAGGATGTGGTGTTGGTAGTTTGTCAATTCCATTGGCAGAGATGGGTGCATCTTCAATATCTGTAAGTGATATTTCGCAGGCGATGATTGATGAAACAAAGAGACGAGTAAAATCTTCTGGATTAGATATGAATAAATTTAAATTTTCAACTACAGACCTAGAGGGGATAAAAGGATCTTTTCATACTGTGATTTGTTTAGATGTATTCATCCATTACCCTCAAGATGATGCAGAAGAAATGGTAAAACACCTTTGTGGGTTAAGTTCGAAAAGATTAATTGTAAGCTTTGCCCCTTATACTCCATTACTTGCCTTGTTAAAAAAAATTGGTCAATTTTTTCCAGGTCCAAGTAAAACAACACGAGCATATACATTAAAAGAGGAAGGAATTATTAAGGCAGCTCGAGAACAAGGTTTTTCAATAGTTAGAAATAAATTAAATAATGCTCCTTTTTATTTTTCTAAGCTAATTGAATTTAAGCGGAATTAGTTCTACAAGTCTAATTAAAATTTTTTAAGTTACTAAATTATTCTCAAGTGCATACCTGACCAATTCAGTTCTACTAGAAGTTCCAGTCTTTATAAATAATCTACTCACATATTTCTCAACATTACGTATAGAGGTTTCTAATTGTCTAGCAATTTCCTTATTCATTAAACCCTCTGCTACAAGTTGCAAAACACTAGCTTCTCTAGGAGTAAAACTGGGTAAATCTTTATCTTTTATTGAGCCATCGTCTGCTTTCCCAAGCATAGACCGAATTTCGGTTATCTGTCTGGCCATTTGACCAACATCTGCATCGGCAAATCTTGCTGCTTCTGCTAAAAGTCTTTCTTGACGTCTAACTACATTTCTTACTCGTGCAATCAACTCGTCAGGATCAAAAGGTTTAGAAATATAGTCATCAACCCCCGCTTTGTAGCCTTCAGTCCTATCTATTGTCATTCCTTTTGCTGTTAGGAATATTACTGGCGTTCCTCCAAGTCTTTCATCTTCTCTAACCCTTTTCAAAAGTTCATATCCATCACATCTTGGCATCATTACATCAGTAATAATTAGATCTGGGATCATTGTCTGAGCAATACTCCATCCTTCCTCTCCATCGACTGCTGAGGTGACATTGAATCCCTCGTCTTCTAGGTAGGTTTGAACTGCTGTTCTGAGACCTGGCTCATCATCAATTAACAAAAGCCTTGGTTCAACAGGCTTTTCTGAATTAGCATTTGAATCTTCACTCATGGCTCTAATCAAAATATTTGCTAAGACATGATTTATGTCTAGTTCCATTATAGTTGATCTTGGTTGGTTGATTTCAACTTAAAAAAAGTTAGCTTTCTAGTAAAAATTTTTCATAGTTGACCATAATCGCTGAAACAGTGCGAAATCTTTTCTGAATTCTATTAATAGTTGAAAATCATCAAAATTTGTATTAATTATAAAATAATAAATAACAACTTGATTTATTTCATAAATTCTTATATATGTAATATATGGTTGATAAACTAACAAAAAATATTAAAAAGGTAAAACCTTTAAACTTTGACTTTCAATCAACTACTCCTTGCTTGCAAGAGGTGATTTCGTCAATGTCTCCATATTGGGAGGAATTTTGGGGGAATCCTTCTAGTCGAAATAATAGGAATGCGCTTACAGCTTCGGCTGCGGTAAAAGTTGCCACTGACAAAATAGCTGCCCTTCTTCATATTTTGCCAGAACAAATTATTTTTACTAGTGGAGCTACTGAGGCGAATAATTTGGCTATTTTGGGGCATGCACGCGCAAATTCAAAACAAAAAGGAGAAAAAGGTCATATTATTACTTTGTCTACTGAACATCAAGCAGTATTGGGACCAATAAGGCAGTTGAAATTAGAGGGTTTTAATGTAACTGAGATTGATCCTAGCTCTAATGGAATAATTGATATTAATAAATGTATTGATGCTATTCAGGAAAATACTTTTTTACTCAGTATAATGCTTGCTAATAATGAAATTGGCGTCTTGCAACCAATTTCTGACTTATCAGAAATATGTAGAGAGAATGAGATAATCTTTCATTCTGATGTGGTTCAGGCCGTGGAAAATATTCGGGTTTTTCCAGATTATTCTGGGTTAGATTTACTAACTATTAGTTCACATAAAATATATGGCCCTAAGGGAATTGGAGCTCTGATTTATGATAAATCTGTCCCAATAAATCCAATCCAATGGGGAGGAGGGCAGCAAAATGGTTTAAGACCTGGAACTATTCCAGTACCGCTTGTAGTTGGATTTGCTAAAGCTTTAGAGTTAACACTTGTTAATCAAGAAAAGCGTGCTAAGAAAATCAAGGATCTTAGAGATTATTTTTTAAACGGAATTATTAGACAAACAAGTGAAATTATAGTTAACGGATCAATGGTACACCGGTTGCCAAATAATTTGAATATTAGCTTCCCAAATTTAAAAGGGAATAGACTTCATCAATCATTACGCCGCTATATTTCTTGCAGCAGTGGTTCTGCTTGCAGTAATGGAGAACCTTCACATGTTTTAAAGGGAATTGGACGCAATGTTAAAGAGGCGGAAGCATCTATAAGGTTAAGTCTTGGTAGAAGTACGACAAAGGAAGAAGTAGATCTTGCAATTGAAATTATAGGTTATTTAGTGAATGAGTTAAAATGCTAAAGGATATATATTATTGCCTATCATTCATTAGATTAAATACGCTTGGCAATCCGTAGCTTTGCACTACGAGATCGTTTATTTTGATCAATTTCTAAAGAACTTGCAGTAATTGGCTTTTTCGTCATATTTTCTAGAATAGTATTTACTTTAAAAGATTGCTTTACTTTTCTATCTTCAAGAGAATGAAAACTAATTATAAAGATTAATCCATTCTTATCTATCCATTTAGGACTTTCTTGTAGAAATTTATCAAGGACGTTTAGTTCATTATTTACAGCAATTCTTAATGCTTGAAATGTTTTTGTTGCAGGGTGAATTCTGCTATATCTAATCTTTTTAGGAAAGCAACCTGCTATTGAATAAGCAAGTGATTGTGTGTCTTTGTATTGCCCTGACTCTTTTAAATCATTTTTGATTTTTCTTGCAATTCTTCTTGATAATCTTTCCTCTCCATACTCATAAATTATATTAGCTAGTTCATTTTCGCTTAGTTCTTCAATAAGGTCCGCTGCTGTTAATTTTTTACAAGGATTCATTCTCATATCGAGAGGCCCAGGTTTGCGAAAGCTGAAGCCTCTGTCATTCGTATCTAATTGGTGACTGCTTACACCTAGATCAGCTAAGACGGCTATTGCTTTTCTTGGCGGTACAAATTCACAGAAATTGCCATTTGTAATTTGAACTCTATTGCCAAAATCATTTAATTTTTTCGATGCTGCTGAACGAGCTTCCGGATCCTGATCAATGCCTATAAGAAAAATGTTTGGAAATTTTTTCAGCATCATATAAGCGTGTCCACCACCTCCGACTGTTGCGTCAATTATGAGACCCCCTTTCAGCATTTCTTTCTCGAGTGTTTTTATTGAGTTGATAACCTGGTCAGCCATCACTGGAAGATGAAAAAAGCCATCTTTGTTTTCTTTTTCCTTAATTTGCATGGTTTTTATCTAGTATCTAAATAAGTAAGAAACATTGTTCGGCACCATGGCGCAGCTTGAAACGCGTACGGAGCCTATGGTGGTCAATTTTGGGCCTCATCATCCATCTATGCATGGTGTGCTCAGATTGGTTGTCACGCTTGATGGAGAAGACGTAATTGATTGTGAACCTGTGATTGGTTACCTCCATAGGGGTATGGAGAAGATTGCTGAGAATAGAACAAATGTAATGTTTGTACCTTATGTAAGTCGTATGGATTATGCGGCTGGGATGTTTTATGAAGCAATAGTGGTTAATGCTCCAGAACGCCTGGCAAACATTTCTGTGCCTAGAAGAGCAAGTTATATAAGAGTCATTATGCTAGAGCTCAATAGAATCGCTAATCATCTTCTCTGGTTAGGCCCTTTTTTAGCTGATGTAGGAGCACAAACTCCTTTCTTTTATATTTTTCGAGAAAGAGAGATGATATATGACTTATGGGAGGCTGCTACAGGTCAGAGATTAATTAATAATAATTATTTTAGAATAGGAGGTGTTGCATGCGATCTTCCTTGGGGTTGGTTGGTTAAATGTTTAGACTTTTGCGAATGGTTTGGGCCAAAAATTGATGAGTACGAAAAGCTGATCACTAATAATCCTATTTTTAGGAAAAGAATCGAAGGCCTTGGGACTATAAGCAAAGAAAAAGCTATTAATTGGAGTTTATCGGGACCAATGCTAAGAGCTTCTGGTGTTCCTTGGGATCTAAGAAAAGTTGATAATTATGAATGTTATGAAGATTTTGAGTGGGATGTTGCATGCGAAAAAGAGGGCGATTGCTATGCAAGATATAGAGTTAGAGTTGAAGAGATGAGACAATCATTGAAAATACTTAAACAGGCTTGCCAAATGATTCCAGGAGGACCAACTGAAAACCTTGAAGCTAGTAGAATATCTGAGGGTAAAAAAAGTGAATTTTCAGGATTTGATTATCAATATTTAGCTAAAAAAGTTGCACCAACATTCAAAATACCTAATGGTGAACTTTATACTCGTCTTGAGTCAGGTAAAGGAGAGATAGGTGTTTTTATTCAAGGAAGAAATGATGTTACACCATGGAGATTTAAAATTCGAGCAGCAGATCTAAATAATCTGCAAATACTTCCTCATATCTTAAAAGGGGCTAAAGTTGCAGATATTATGGCTATTTTAGGATCAATTGATGTAATAATGGGTTCAGTTGATAGATAATCTGTGTCTAAAAGATCATCTGATTGGCTGTACTCAAATCGAGTTGTTTGTTTTGGCGATCTAGACCCTGCAGGTGTTATTCATTTCTATCATATATTTCGTTGGGCTCATGAAGCCTGGGAAGAGAGTTTAATGAAATTTGGTATTTCTAAGAGCTCAATTTTTCCAGTTAATAGATATCATGATGTTTCACAATTTGCTTTACCAATTATTCAATCAAACGCGAACTTTTTTCATCCAATCTTATTAGGTGATAATATTGAGATATTTATTAAGCCGAGCCTATGCGATTCAAACAGCTTTGAAATAACAACTGAGTTTAGGAAGGGGGAAAAAGTTGCTGCCTTTTCTTCGATAAAACATATTGCGATTGATCCAATTTTAAGATCGAGAACTGACCTCCCTGAAGATATTAAACAATGGTTAAATAAGTCTAGTTTTGAGTGATTCAATCTTAATTTTCCCCATGATTAGCTTGTTGTTCCTTGATAATCAACTCTTGTAATCTTTTTCGACTTATTTTATTATGTTCTGAATTGATTGAAGGGTAAATAAACCATTTATCAGGTTTTTCTATTGAATCCCAGTGACTTACAATTGCATTTAACTTTTTTAATAATTCCTTATTTATAAATTTATAATTATTACCCTCAAGCTCTACTAAGCCAATTATTCGTTGCCCCCATTCCTTATTTTGTTTAGGTATGAAGCTAATATTTAGTACTTTAAGCTTACTGATTTTAGCATCTTTCATGAATCTATTTTCTAATTCATCAAGGAAGATAGTCTCTCCTCCACAGTTGACAACGTTATCAATTCGCCCTAAAATTTTTAGCTTTTTCTTGCCATTATTTTTTTCGAACCTTGCAATATCCCCCGATGTCCACCATCCGTCCTGGTCTCTTATTGTTTCATAATTATTATTTATTAGTTTTCCTATACAAAGTCTTGATGTTTTCGTCTTTAGTAAACCGTTTTCATTAATGCCTAATTCCACATCAGGTAGAGGACTGCCACAGTTATTTTCACCTGCAAGGAACTCACTAGGTGAAAGAGCAGAAACCATTGATGCTGTTTCTGTCGCTCCATAGCATGGAGATAATCGCAGGCCCAATTCTCTTGCCTCTGCTGCTATGCTGTCATTTAATTTTGCACCTCCAACCCAAATTATGTCAAAAGACTTTAACAATTTTTGTCCTATTCTGTGTGAAATTAATCTAATTAAATGAGTAGGAACTATGGATATCACTTTAGGTCTACTTTCTTCTATAAAGTAATCATTATAGAATTCATTTATTTTTGTTGGACTTTTCATTATTTCTTTTGTTATTTTTACATGCTTAGCGTCCCAAACTTTGCATCTCCACCAAGGCATCAGGCCGCTAATATGATTAATAGGTAGTGGATTGAAAATTATGCAATCTTCTGGATTTATACCTTGCTCTTTCAACCATAACCCAGTACATATTGCTGATTGATTTAAATTTTCTATTGTGTGAAAGCACTTCTTCGATCCTCCTGTACTCCCGCCTGTTTGTATTACTATTCCAGGCCCATTATCTAATATATCCTCTGGGAATATAAATGGTTGTTCTTCTTTTGCAATTAAGTTAACCCAGTATTTTTTTTGAAAAGCTAAATGAATATTTTCTGTTATTTTTAGGAAATTATCATAATCACATCTTAAAGAAATTAGCTTTTTCATGCAGCTTCCCACACTAATTCTGGCTCTAACCGGAATAAATTGTTACTCGGAAATAATCCAGGGGCCAATCCAGGCGCGGTTGGCGTAATTCCCTCTGAGATAATACCTGCAAAATGATTGATCCATCTTCTTCCTATTCCTGTCTCAAAAGCTGTACTTATCATCTTGTAGCTGCTATTTATATTTAATTCTTTAAGTAATTTTCTTGGGTCTCCTTCTAAAGATGGTCTTCTTATTTGCCATTGCTTCCAATCTCTACGTAGTTCTGGATATAAAAGCAGTGATTCGTCGAGTGCAATAGGTACTTTGTGAGACAAGTCTAAATGTCCTTCAATATCATTGGCTGCAAAGGGTTGCTCTATCCACTCTAGCTTTGGTTCATTAAAAAGGTTTTCAGCCCAAGAGAGTGCTTGTCTTCGACTCCAAGCTCCGTTTGGATCTATTCTTAAAAGAGAATTATTAGGCAGCGTACTGATAATCTGCTTTAGTAAATCTTCTTCACTTTGGTTGCTTTTTATGCCAACCTTCCATTTAAATGTATATTTAGATCTCCCTCCCCTTATATGTTTATTTATTGAATTTATTTCATTATCTTTTGTGATAATCACTGCTGAATCTGGTGACTCTTTCCATTTCATTCTAGAGTCGCGATATCCAATATCCTTTTGCATTTCGGCTATGCAAGAACCACATCCAAATTCAAGTGCTCCAGGCCAATTTTTCATTTCGATCTCTAATTGATTTATTGAAATTTCTTCCTTCAATTCAGACAAAATTGTCTCGCATCTACTGAGATCTTCTTTAGACCATGGTGACACTTCCCCCCATCCAACATCACCTCTACTATTTTCTAATCTCATTAGCCATCCATGCTTGCATTTAATAATATTTTGTGATGTTTCTAATGGTTGTTTGAGATAGAAAGAAAATGGTTTATATTGAAATTTTATCATTTCTAGTATCAACTATAATTAGTGAAGATATTTCCTAGTAGCAGGCCAACCGATAAGCTTAAACCGTTAATTAATTGAAATTTTAAAGCTAAAAATTTAGCACCCTTTATTTTGTTTGGCTTATTATGATTACTCTTTACAAATTTAAGTAAGTTTAGACATGATGGCAAACTAATAATACTCATTAGTGACGTAAAAGGCCAATTATAATAAATGATGGGAGTGATTTCAAATAAAAAAATAAACACTATCATCCAATAAATTAATTTTGATGAGCGACTCGTTCCTAAAATAACTAATGGCGAAATTTTCCCATTTAATTTGTCCTCATCAATTTGATGAAAATGAGAACAGAAAAGGACTAGAGTTGTTGCAAGAGCAGGACCTGCCCCTAAAATGAGACCATCAATAAATAGCAAATTTAAATTGGTATATTGAAAGTTGCTTATAGATAAAAGGGCAGCAGTAGTTGCAAGTGGTCCGAAGGTTATCCAACATAGCGGTTCTCCTAGTGCTCTATACCCTAATCGAAAAGGTGGGCCTTGATATAAATAACCTAATAAACAGCAAAGTATTACTAAAATAATAACTATAAAGTTGCTATTGATAGCTATTAATATTGAAATAAATAGTCCAGCTATTAAAGAGATATTTGCTATTGTACTTATAATTTGCTTATTACCTATAAGAGCGACAATTGAATGAGGCTTGTTTTTTTTGTCTACACCTGTTTCTGAGTCAAAAAGGTCATTGCAGAGATTTTCCCACAGGAGTAAAAAAGAAGAAGCAAGAATAAAACCTAAGAATTGATACAATCTCAAGCTTTGATTAATGTATATAGACCAACTTGCAGCAATCAACGAAGGCATTATTGCAACAGAATAAATTGGGAGTTTTATAGCTTCTCTCCAGAGCTTGTTTTTTATTGAATTTTGGTTTATTGAACAGATAATTTCGCTATTTTTCATAGGATAAGTACAGACTAACCTGAGTAACGGTTTATACATCTCCATTGATACATAAGCCTTCCACGATTCCCAATGAACTTCAGCTACTCTTTCTGCGACCTTTTCAGCTCTGCCAAGAGATCTTGGATGGAACTTGGAAGCGATGAGGCTGTGTTGAGTGTAGCTTTGCCTCTTAGACCTTGCGACCCTTTAAAAGTTCTTCCAATAATTTCAGATGATCAGCAGTTTCGTTTCTTTTGGGACACACCTAAGAACTTTTGTTTTGCAGCAGCTGGAAAATGTAATCACCTTGATTTGTCTGGGAAAAGAAGGTTTGAGCTTGTTCAAAAATTTAGCTCCTTAACCTTAACAAGGTTGCTTGATGCAACTCCTAATGCTCCTTCAGAAATCACACCTAAAATCCTGTTTGCTTTTTCATTCTTTGAGCAAGCTTCAGAAAGGTATATGAGTCCTCTTTCTCTCCCTGGTGTTCAAGCGGTTTTACCTAGGTGGCAATTTGTTCGAACAAATCATTCTTCCTGGCTAAGACTCAATGGAATTGCTTCTCAAATTTCAGATTTGCGTGAGATTGTTGAAAAGTTGTGGTTAATGAGACAAAAAATAATATCTTTATCTAGTCAATTAACGATAAAGGGATCTAATCTAAAGTCAATTGAAAATACTTCTCAATGGACAAAATATTATGAGAAAGCACTCCTAAATGGCATTAATCTAGTTGAAAATGGTGAATTAGATAAGTTAGTACTGGCTGTAAGGAAAAATATTATATTAGAAGAAGATGTCAATCCTTTATATGTGATTGATAGGTTAAGGAAACATCAAAAACTGAGTTGCAAATTTCTATGGCAAAGGTCTGATGATGATATTTTCTTTGGGGCATCTCCAGAAAGGTTATTTTCTTTAAAAGGTAATCTTTTACAAAGTGATGCTTTAGCAGGTACATCTAATATTAATAATACAATGTCATTGTTAAACTCAGATAAAGATTTGAGAGAGCATAAATTTGTGGTTGAGAGTATATCTAAACAATTTAAACTTTTAGGTCTATATCCAGAACAACCTGGAAAACCAAGATTAGAAAGGTTTGGCAATCTAGAGCACTTATATACCCCAATTATATCCAGAAATTGTAATATTAAACCCATAAAAATCTTAAGTAGATTGCATCCAACACCTGCAGTATCTGGTAGTCCACGTAAATCAGCAACAAGCTGTCTTAGATCCTTAGAGCCTTTTGAAAGAGGAAATTATGCTTCTCCAATTGGTTGGCTTGATAATCTTGGTAATGCTGATTTTAGAGTTGCAATAAGGTCTGGTAATCTAAAAGGTAGGAATTTGGAGTTAACGGCTGGAGCTGGTTTAGTTAAGGGTTCAATTGTAGAAAATGAGCTCGCTGAGGTTGAACTGAAGTTTGGTGTTTTAGCTGATCAATTCCAACTTCATCCTAAGATTTTAAGCAGTGATTTAATTATTTGATTTGCAACAGGTATTTTTGATAGCTTTTCAATTTCACGAATACCAGTAGGACTAGTTACATTTATTTCACTTAACATACCACCGATAACATCAATACCAACGAAGAACAATCCTTGACTGCGTAAAACTGGTCCTAGTAGATCACATATTTCATGTTCACGTTTTGTTAGTTCAGTTGACTCTGGTATCCCACCTAAAGCAAGATTGCTTCGGAAATCTCCACCCTTAGGCTTCCTGTTAACTGCGCCCATCGAATTACCATTCACTAATAAAATTCTTTTATCACCATAAACAACTTCAGGCAAAAATTTTTGCATCATTATTGGCAATTTTTCTTGTTTAGTTATCAATTCCAGCAAAGCCTCTAGACCTGGGGCTTCCTTTGCTATTCGAATAACACCTTGGCCACCTTTTCCGCCCAATGGTTTTAGAACAACTTCTCCTTGTTCTCTCGCAAAGGAAGCCAACTCTATTACTCTGCTTGCTACAAGTGTAGGTGCCATAAGTTGACTAAATCTAATTGAGCTTAATTTTTCATTCCATGCACGAAGTGATGCAGCCTTATTAAGCACAAGAACACCTTCTCTTTCAGCAACTTCAAGTAGATGTGTCGCATATAAAAATGCTTCGTCAACAGGGGGGTCTTTTCTCATCCAAATACATTCAAATTCAATAAGAGGCTTACTCTCTGGATGCTCAATTTTTATCCATGGTTCTGGGTCAACAGGGCTTGCAATTACCCAAGCCTGATTACCTCTTGCTTGTAAATCAGCTGGTGTACATATCCAAACTTCAATAGATTCATTTTTTGTTGCTTCCATTAATGCAGCTGAAGAATCTTTTTCAGGATTAATCTGCTTTATTGGATCAAGAATAAAAAGATGTTTCATAGCAAATTTTCTTAAGCTCTTTTAAGAGGTTTATGCAGATTTCATTCAATGCATAAATTATTTAAAGCTAAATTGATTCATATTGCAAGTAGATTTATTAATACTACTTTTTAAGTAATTGCTGCATTACAAAAATTTTTTGCATAAATATATAAATACTTGACATTATAAAATTATAATAAATAGAGAAAAATCTAAATTAATACTATCCTCTAAGTAATTTATCTAGCTCATTATTTTGCTCTAATGAGTGGAGTTCATCGCATCCTCCAATGCCGATGTCGTTTATGAAAATCTGAGGAACAGTTCTTCTCCCATCTGCTCTTATTGTCATTTCTTCTCTAGCTTCGTCATTTCTATCAATTGAGTACTCAATGTATTGAACTCTTTTTTTCTTAAGAAGTGCCTTGGCTTTGATACAGAAAGGACAGAACTGCCAGGTGTAAATCTCTACTTTTGTCATTTGTAAAGCATTAGTTTTAATGATTCTATGCAGCTGAGCTCCCAGCTGATAATTTCTTATGAGTTGATTGCGAGGAAGTTCAATTTTGATTGACATCATCGAATTTAAAAGAGATTTAGCTCAATTGACTAATCGCCTGAGCAACGCTCAGGACTGTCTTTGACGTCCCAGCTCTTCATGCGCTTAAGCGAGATCTGGAGCAATTGGCTTCACAGCCAGATTTCTGGACTGAACAGGATATTGCTCAAAAAAAGATGCAGGAGTTGGATGAAGTCAAGGATCAACTGAATGACCTCTCTAAGTGGAATTCCACTATTGAAGACGCAAATGCAACTATTGATCTATATGAATTAGAACCTGATCTGGAAATGCTTGCCGAAGCGCAAGAAGGTTTAAATCGCTTGAAGGATGAATTAGGTCGATGGGAATTAGTTCGATTATTAAGCGGACCTTATGACAAAGAGGGAGCAGTTTTGTCTATAAACGCAGGGGCTGGAGGAACTGATGCTCAGGACTGGGCACAGATGCTTTTAAGAATGTATTCCCGTTGGGCTGATGATCATAATATGAAAGTTTCGATTGATGAACTTTCTGAAGGGGAGGAGGCTGGAATAAAAAGTGTAACTTTTGAAATTCAAGGAAGTTATGCGTATGGTTACTTGCAAAATGAAAAAGGTACACATCGTCTTGTGCGAATATCACCATTTAATGCAAACGGAAAGAGACAAACTAGCTTTGCAGGAGTTGAGGTTATGCCAAAATTAAAGAATGAAATCAGCCTAGATATCCCAGAAAAAGATTTAGATATATCAACCAGTAGATCTGGAGGTGCGGGTGGTCAGAATGTTAATAAAGTTGAGACTGCAGTAAGGATTGTTCATATTCCTACCGGACTATCTGTCAGATGCACCCAAGAACGTTCGCAACTACAGAATAAAGAAAAAGCCATGGAATTATTAAAGGCAAAGTTACTTGTTATTGCAAGAGAACAGAGGGCTGCGGAGATAGCAGATATTCGTGGCGATATGGTTGAGGCAGTTTGGGGTACACAAATTCGTAATTATGTCTTTCATCCCTATCAGATGGTCAAAGATTTACGAACAAATTATGAGACTACAGATGTACAGGGTGTAATGAATGGGGAGATTGATGTGTTTATTCAATCACTACTTCGGAGTAATCTTGATAATTCTGAGATAGAATAAGTATAGAGGTAAGTTAATTCTTGATGGCAGATCACGATCCTGAAATTCGTTCAAATAGAATTACTCCACCTCCAAGCTTTGTTAAACTAGCTATGAGGAATATGGTTAAAAAGGGTAATAGAAGTATTCAGCATTTTGGCTTAACAGCATTTGGCTTTCTTGGTTTTATTATTTTAATTGCATGGTTAGGTAGACCAAATTTACCTACATAAAGTATGTTCTTTGAAATCGATATTGCATTTACATCTGCACCAAGACATTTGTTAAATCTAGATTTAAACGAAAATACAATTGATTTATTAAATAATTCAGAACAATGGAAGTTAAATTTTGACAATTGGATAAATTTCCTTTGCATTGAATACAAGCAATATTGCCCTGAATTGATGATCGGCAGAAGTTCATTTAGTCTGGGATTGGCTTTTGTAGATGATTTTAAAATTGTTGAATTAAATCAAAAATGGAGAGGGATATCCAAATCAACTGATGTTTTATCTTTCCCAGCGATAGACAACTCATTAAATTTACCATTGGATATTCCTTTGGAATTGGGTGATATTTTTGTTTCTGTACCTAAGGCGCAAATACAAGCAATAGAGCATTCTCATTGCTTAGCAAAGGAACTAAATTGGCTAGTAACTCATGGTTTGTTACATTTACTTGGTTGGGATCACCCAGACGCAAAATTATTAAAAGAAATGCTTTATTGCCAAGATCGTCTTATGGAACTTCATGTCGAGACTTAAACCTAATTAGCTATGCAGCAAGCGAACAAAAATATCTTCAGGCAGAAGATCAGTCGTCTCTCTAGCAGAGAGAGTAAATTAGGTAGAGGTGGATCTTGGCGAATAGCAGGTGACTTACCATCAAGCTTTAAATATGCCTCGCAAGGAATAAGTTATGGCATTAAGACACAAAGAAATTTTAGAATACACTCTTTTACTGGAATAGTTGTTATCTCTCTTGGCATTTGGCTAAAGCTTTCATTCAATCAACTTTCAGTTTTAGTTCTTACAATTGCAGCAGTTTTAGTTTTGGAGCTTTTGAATACCTCGATTGAAGCGGTTGTAGATCTTTCAATAGGAAGGAGATATCATCCTTTAGCGCGTGTTGCAAAAGATTGTGCTGCTGGTGCAGTTTTAATTGCTTCTATCAGTTCTTTGTTTATTGGTTGTTTCTTGATAATTCCACCTCTCTTTAACAAATTAGGAATATAAGTATTATGATTTTAGTTATAGATAATTATGATAGCTTTACCTTTAATATTGTTCAATACTTGGGTGAGCTCTCATCTCTATATCCCGTCGCTAAGAATATTAGAGTTGTTAGAAATGATGAGCTATCTATTAATGAAATAACTAATTTAAGTCCAAGGGCAATAATTTTATCTCCTGGTCCTGGTGATCCAAGTGAATCGGGTGTATGTATTGAAGTTATCTCTCAACTTTCCAAAGAAATACCTCTGTTAGGAATCTGTTTAGGACACCAAGCAATTGCCCAGGCATTCGGAGGGAAAATCATTAGATCCTCTGAGCTAATGCATGGAAAAACATCATCAGTTATCCATTCATCAAGTGGTCTTTTTAAAGGCTTACCTAACCCCTTGGTGGCAACGAGGTATCACAGTTTGATAGTTGAGAAAAGTCTTTTACCAGATTGTCTTGAGGTGACTGCCTGGTTAGAGGATGGAACGATAATGGGCTTAAAACACAAAGAATTTTCTCACATATTGGGAGTTCAATTTCATCCAGAGAGCGTTTTAACGGAAGCAGGTCATGAATTACTTGCTAATTTCTTGACTATTGCCAAATAGTTATCAATTACCCTGCTATTTTTTAATAAGGAAATTCTGTAAATGAAAGATTGAATTATGCATGTTTTTAAATTCAAAAGATTACTCTTTGTTTTTTCAATAGTTTCCTTTGCTGGTATTCCTTCATTTGCAGGAGGAGGAGTTCATATTCGTAATTTTGGACATAGCGCACTCTTGTTTAGGGGCGGGGGAGAATCGGTTTTGACTAATCCTTTTAAATCTGTTGGATGTGCGGCTGGACTTAAAGAACCAAACTTGAGGGCTAAAGTTATTCTTGCAAGTTCTGAATTAGCGGATGAGGGAGCTAGAATTGCTAAAGGTATATTTCTTGTGAAACCTGGATCCTATCGAATTGGTAATTTAAATATAGAAGGATTTACGGCACCTCACGATCGAGTTGGAGGTAGAAGATTTGGCTCTGCAACTATTTGGCAATGGGAGCAAGGTGGTTTGAGGATTGCTCATCTTGGAGGAGTAGCTGGACCAATTTCTCAAGAACATAAAGTATTGCTTGGTGGACTAGATGTTTTAATTATTTCTGTCGGAGGTGGGGCGAAGTCTTATGATGGACTCGAAGCGTCATTGCTAATAAAGGAATTAAAACCTCGACATGTAATCCCAGTTCACTATTCAAAAGGAAGAACATTTACCGATTGTGATCAAGATAATATCAAACTATTTCTAAGGTATATGAAGGATTATAAAGTAAGAAATGTTGGAAAAACTTTTCAAATTAAAGATAAACAATTCGACGAAACTACAATAAATCTGATGAAATAATTATAGATTATTTATACTTGAAAGTGCTTCCCAAAGTCTTTTCATTTGTTTAGTTGTTCCAATGCTAATTCTTAATGATCCGCTAAGAAGTGGTTTATTGTTCATGCTTCTAACAAGAATATTTGAATTTTTGAGAGAGCTTTCTACTATTTTATAACCACATTTGGGCCAAATTAAAAAATAGTTTCCCCCTCCAAAATGAGAATCAATATTATTGTCTAATAGTTTCCCTTTTATCCATTTACGCGCTGCTTTCACATCAAGAATATACTGATTAGTATACTCTTGATCATCTAATGCTGCAAATGCAGCTTTTACTGCGAGAGTATTAATATCATATGGTCCAGTGACTCTTTTTATCCTTTCTATTATCTCTGGATTCCCAATAGCAAAACCTATTCGTAAACCAGCTAATCCTTCTATTTTTGATAATGATTTTAGGACTACAATATTGGGGTTTTTGTTACTATCTAATTCCTTAATTATACTATTACCATAGAAAGCTTCATACAATTCATCAATAACAATTAGTGTCTTAGGTGATAAAAGAGAGAACTTTTTAATCAATCTAGGGCTAATAACTGTTCCTGTTGGATTATTCGGATTACAAATAAGTAATAACTTTGGATTCTTTTCAACCAATATTCTCTTTATTTCATTAGTAGGGTATTCAAATTTCTCCGTTTTATATGGTATTTCAATTAATTTCATGCCTCTCATTTGAGCGCAAGGATTGTAGTATCCAAATGTAGGTGATGTAGTTAAGCAGTAATCTTCTTTATCCCCAAAAGAATGAAATATTGCATTTATTGCCGCATCTACACCATTAAAGATTCCAATTTGGTTTGAATCAAATGGATTGATTATCTTTTTTGAATTTATGTTTTCTATTACTGCTTTCGATAGCCCACCATATTCTGGATATATTGATATTTCTTTAGCAGAGATATTATGCAACGCTTTTACTACTTTTGGACTGGGACCAACCGTATTCTCATTAAAATCTAATCTTAGAAAGCTTCTCCTCCCTTCTAATGGTGCAGAATAGGGAATCATTTCTTCAATTTCTTTCCTCACGACTGGCTTTTCTTTTGTTTTTTTTGCTTGATCTTTCTTCATTACATTCTCTCGAGTGTAGGAATTCCTAGAAGATCCATCCCTGTCCTGAGATTTTCTGCGACAACCCTGCAAAGGACTAGTCTGCTCATCTTATAGGGATTGTCAGATTTAAGAACAGGAACTTGATCATAAAACCTATTAAATAATTGACTTAACTCAAAAAGATAGTTGCATAATCTATTTGGCAGTAAGTCCTGCGTAACTTCCTCTACGACTTCGTCGAATTTGAGTACTTGTTTAATTAAGAGCCATTCCTGCGGCTCTGTAAACTCTAGTGTTTCTATTTGAAGATTTAGTCCTCCACCTTTTCTTGAAATACCTGAGATACGGACTAATGCATATAAAAGATATGGAGCTGTATTACCTTGCATAGAAAGCATCTTGTCAAAATTAAATTGATAATTTGAGCATCTATTTTGACTTAAATCTGCATACTTTACTGCAGCATATCCAATGGTATTAGAGACATTTTCAATGAAAGCTGTAGTTTCAGTGCGATTTTCTTCTTTTAATCGTATTTGAAGATCTTTCTTTGCTCTTTCAACTGCTTCATCCAATAAATCTTTAAGTCGAATTGTTTCTCCTGACCTTGTTTTAAGCTTTTTACCATCCTGACCTTGTACTAGGCCAAAAGGAACATGTTGAAGGATGCAATTATATGGAATCCAGGTTGTTAATTTTGCAATCTTAAAGATATTTTCAAAGTGAGTTGATTGACCTGCGTCTGTTACATAGATTAATCGATTAGCGCCATCTCCTTTAGGTGGATTGTTGAATCTATACTTAATTGCCGCTAAATCAGTTGTTGCATAATTAAATCCTCCGTCACTTTTTTGTACTATTACAGGGAGCGGATTACCTTCTTTACCTACTACTCCATCTAGAAAAATACATTTTGCTCCTTGATCATGAGATATAAGATTAAGTTCTTCTAGTTCAGAAATAATCGATTCCAAAAGATTATTATAAAATGATTCACCGCGCTCAGTAATTTTAATATCTAATCTAGCGTAAATTTCTTGATACTCTTTCCTTGATTTCTCGCATATCTGCATCCATGCTTCTCTAGAATATTTGTCACCATTTTGTAGTTTTATAACTTCCTTTCTTGATTCATTCCGAAAGATTTCATCTTGATCAAATTTTTTCTTGGCTTGCTTATAAAAATCAACTAGATCACTTAATTGGTATGAATTTTGATGGGATGATTTTATTTGTTCTAATTGTTTTAAATAAGCTACTAGCATCCCAAATTGAGTTCCCCAGTCTCCAACATGGTTTATTCTTAGAACTTTGTATCCTTGGAATTCTAATATTCTTGCAATAGAATCACCAATAATAGTTGATCTTAAATGTCCAACGTGCATTTCTTTAGCTATATTTGGACTTGAGAAATCGACTATTACTTTATATTTCCTATTTTCTTTCTTATTTTTATTAATATCATTTTTTGTATTTGCTAACAATTTAAATTGATTTTTTATTGTTCTTTCAAGTAATCTTAAATTGATAAATCCAGGACCAGCAATTTCAGCTGGGGAACATATTTTTAAAAAATCTTTATCAATATTTAGCTGAGCTACTATTTTTTCAGCTAAATCTCTTGGTTGAATTTTAAGCTTCTTACCTAAAGGTAATGCGTCATTGATTTGATAATCACCAAATTCAGCTTTAGTAGCAGTTAATATTTTTGGATCTATAGGATAGTTAGATTCTTCTTTAGGAAATTCCTGCAATAGGACATTTGAAATAGCAATTTTTGCATGGTTGTAAATTTGTTTTCTGATTAAGAGCATAGTATTTGGGATTTGTTTTGATAAATGATCTGATATTTTAAAGAATAGATTAATTGGAATTGCAATATCTCATGCTTAGGTCAATCCATTTGCTCTTTGTAGTGGCTGCACTGGTTGATATTAAATCAACACCAGTACTTGCGTATTCATTTAAATGGAAAGGATTAACACCAGATGCCTCTAAAGTAATTCCACCAGAATAAATATTTTTTTTATGCTTTGCATTCAACGCTCTTAACTTTGGTACTATCATCTTTAAATCTGATGGAGATATCTCGTCTAGAAGAATCCCATCAGCTCCTGCTATTACAGCTTCTTCAGCTTGATCTGAATTTTCTGCCTCGACAATTACTTTTGTTGTCCAAGATGAATTTTCCCTGATCCTGGAGATTGCTTTTTCAATGCTTTTTGACCAAGCCAAATGATTCTCTTTAAGCATGGCTGCATCATCTAAACCATACCGGTGATTAATACCTCCACCACATCGAAAGGCATACTTCTCTAATATTCGCAGACCTGGTGTTGTTTTTCTTGTATCAGCTAATTTAATTCCACTACCTTCTAGTTGTTTCACTAAATTAGAGGTTAGCGTAGTTATACCTGATAGGTGCATAATAATATTTAATGCTGTACGTTCAGCCGCAACTATTGAAGAAGCTTTTCCTTTTACATTTAAAATTTTATCTCCAGGATTAATTTGTTTTCCATCTCTAATCAATAAATCTATCTTAATTGATTCATCTATACGTTTAAATATTTTCTTGGCTATACCAGCTCCGCATAAATATCCTTTTTCTTTAGATAGAATATATGCTGATCCCTTAGTGCTATCTACACTTACTCCACTTAGATCGCCCCGACCAATATCTTCTGCGAGCCATTGATCTATCAAAATATTTAGAGATGAGTTGATTGGTTCCACAATGTCCATTCAAAATAGTAATTATATAGTCAGAGTATTAATACCCCTCCTCAGAATCTACAATAGCTATTATTTCCCAATACAGAACCTAGAAAAAATATTATCTAGTAATTCTTCTGTTACAACTTTTCCAGTAATTTCGCCAAGTTTATCAATTGCATCTCTTAAATCAATAGTCCAGAAATCAAAAGGCAAATCTTCTTGCATAATATCCTCCATTTTATCTAATGAATCGACAGCTGACTTTGCTAGATCACATTGCCTTTGATTAAGACTTATTATTTGACTCTCTAAATCATTGGCATTACATTTTTTGAGTATTTGTTCTTTGAGCTCTTGATCCCCTTCGCCTGTTAAGGCACTTACATTGACTATTGGACTAATTTTTTTATTATTTTTCACGATTTTGTTCTCTTTACTATTAAGACAAATATCTGATTTGTTTCCCACTACTAAAATATTTATATCATCGGGCGCTTGATCAATTAGTTTTTGATCATTATTTGTCCATCCGCAACTAAGATCAAAAATCAATATTATCAAATCAGCTTTCTGCATAACTTCTTTGCTTTTCGAAATACCAATTTTCTCAACTTCATCTTTTGTAGAATGTATTCCGGCCGTGTCTATAAGTGTAAGTGGGACACCCTCTATATCAATATCATTTTTGATAATATCTCTTGTTGTTCCAGGGACAGAAGTTACAATCGATAATTCTCTTCTGCTGAGGTGATTTATCAGGGAACTCTTCCCTACATTAGGAGAGCCGATTAGGCCTATTTTCAACCCTTTCCTAATACAACTTACCTTGTCAGAACTGTTAATGATTTCATTTAATTTGTGTTTTATTTTATTTATTTCTTTTGATATATCTATTTTGCTCAAAGGTGGAAGATCTTCTTCGAAGTCTACTCTTGCTTCTATCTCTGCAAGTTGAGTGATTAATTTATCCCTACAATATTCGATAATTTTTTGTATGCCACCGTCAAGTCCAGATACTGCTAATTTTGCTGCTTTAATGCTACTCGCTCCTATTATTTCACTTATTGCTTCTGCTTTAGTTAGGTCAATTTTCCCATTCAGTACTGCTCTTTGAGTAAATTCTCCAGGTAATGCTCTCCTTACCTTTTGATGTGAAAGGACCTTTTTGAGAATTCTTTGTACAGATATTAGTCCTCCATGGCAATGAATTTCTATGACATCTTCACCAGTAAAACTTTTGGGGCTTTTCATTATAAGAACTAGTATTTCATCAATTAAATTTTTATTATCATCATCTTCATAAATATTGCCATAAAGAATAGTATGGCTATTCCATTCTTTATCTCCTTTTATTGAGACTAAATTTTGACCAACCTCAAGAGCGTCATCTCCTGATATCCTTATGATTGCAACTCCCCCTTGCCCAGCTGAAACAGCTGTTGAAATTGCTGCAATAGTCATTATATTTTGGTATTGATCAAGCATTGAATTAAACTTATAGCTTGTAAGTTGGCAATTCATCTCGAGATCATATCTATACTAAACTAAAATGTTTCGATTTTTCTTTAAATATATTATTAGGATTAGAAATTTTATTATTTTTTTATGGGAACAGGATGGAACTCCGGCAAAGAGAGCGCGCGGTGTAGCATTAGGTATATTTTGCGGATGTTTTCCACTGTTTGGTTTTCAAACGTTGCTTAGTATACTTTTAGCAAAAATCTTTAAAGGTAATTATGTTTTAGCTGCTACTTTTACTTGGATTAGTAATCCTTTGACCTATTTACCTTTATATTGGTTCAATTATAAAATAGGTAGTTCATTAATTGGTAATAATTATCTTTTTACTCGCATACAAGAAAATAACTTTCCAGATTTTACTATTGTGGGCTTGGAGGTCTTAAAAGCTTTTATATTAGGCTCTTTTATTACCGGTATAATCCTTGGAATTATACTTGGTTTTCTAACTTATGCTTTGCTTTTATTGATAAAAGATAGAAAATGAAAGAAGCTTATTAGTTTCTAAGAAGGAAATTTTCTATGAGAAATAGTTATTATTTACTATTATTTCATTCCTATTCGAGCAATATCAAGTACATCAGCCATTATTTTTATTTGACTGATAGTTGATTCTAATTGTTTTACACTTTTAAGCTCTACCTTTAAATCAATACATGCAGGCTTCCCATATGCTGTTCTTACATGAGCATCACTTACATTGATTCCTTTATCAGATAGACGAAGTAATATGTCCTTAAGAATACCAACTCTATCAATAACTTCAATTCTTAGTTGAACAGGAAAACGTTGTTCATTTAAACTTGTCATTTTATTCCAATGAACAGGTAACTTTCTTGCATAAGGAATTGAATTTAAATTTTCGCAGTCATTTCTATGGATTGTTATTCCATGATTTCCAAGTGCTACTGATCCTAAAATTGATTCTCCAGGCAATGGGCTACAACATCCTCCAAATCTATATTCCAATCCCTCAACGCCAATGATCGGCATTTGATCATAGGAAGTGTTTTTTATGTTTTGCTCGTTTTTCCTAGGGTTTAATTTTTTAGCTACATCAAAGTTACTAACTGGCTTTGACTGGCTTATATTTTGTAATCTAATTTCTTCTCGTAAACGATTAATAGTTTGTTGAAGAGTTATTGCGCCAAAACCTAATCCAGCAAGCAAATCTTCTGTTGAGCTAAAGTTGCATCTCTCTGAGACCTTTTTCATTGCAGAACTATTAATAAGAGTGTCTAAACCATTACGTCCAAGTTCTTTTTCTAATAGCTCTTTTCCTCTACAAATAGTTTCATCTCTATGACTTCTTTTGTACCATTGTCGTATACGATTCCTAGCCGTGGGTGTAGCGACAAAATTCAACCAATCCAAGCTAGGGTGAGCAGTTTTGCTTGTTAAAATATCTATAAAGTCTCCATTTTCAAGTTGGGTAGAGAGGGTAGAAAGCTTGTCATTAATTCTTACGCCGTGGCAGTGATTACCTACCTCTGAGTGAATGCGATAGGCGAAATCAACTGCTGTAGAACCTTTCCTTAACCCTAAAAGATCTCCTTTGGGGGTGAAAACGAAGACTTCTTCATCAAATAAGTCTTCTTTGATGGAAGCGAGATAATCATTGTGATCATTGCTTGCCCCATCTTGTTGCCAATCAACTAACTGTCTTAACCAGTTGAATTTTTCTGCATCACTTTTGGCAGGCGAACCACCCTCTTTATATTTCCAATGAGCTGCAATACCAAATTCTGCTATGCGGTGCATTTCTTCTGTACGGATTTGAACTTCTATAGGTCGATGCCTTCCAATAACAGCTGTATGCAAAGATTGATATCCGTTTGGCTTTGGTAAACCTATGTAGTCTTTGAAACGGCCAGGTATTGGTCTAAAAGTTTCATGAACTACTGCTAGTGCTCTGTAACAGGATTCCACACTTGGAACAATTATTCTTAAAGCTGCTACATCAAAGATCTCATGAAATTCCTTTTCTTGTCTTTGCATCTTGCTCCATATCCCATATAAATGCTTCGGTCTTCCACTAACCTCGCATTTGAAAAGACCAGCTTTAGTTAATCGTGCACTTAGAAGATCAACTGTTTTAGCTAATCGTTCTTCTCTCTTACTCCTTTTTGTTGCAATTTCAAGTTGGATCTTTCTAAATTCATCTGGTTCAAGAAGCTTAAAAGCAAGATCTTCAAGCTCCCATTTAAATCTTCCTATACCAAGTCTATTTGCCAGAGGAGCATAAATTTCTCTTGTTTCTCTAGCTATTCTTTGCTGTTTATCGGAATGTAGAGAACCTAAAGTTCTCATATTGTGAAGTCGATCTGCCAGTTTTACTAATACAACTCTTATATCACTGGCCATCGCAAGAAACATTTTTCTCAGATTTTCTGCTTGAGCCTCGGTTCGGTTTGTAAAATGTATACCCCCTAATTTAGTTACTCCTTCTACGAGTTCTCTAACTTCCCCACCAAAATAACTTTCTAATTTTTCAAGAGTAATGTCGGTATCTTCTACAACATCATGAAGGAATCCTGCCGCGATTACTCTTGGACTTGCTCCAATTTCACGGAGTAAATCTGCTACTGCAAGTGGGTGAACTATATAAGGTTCACCACTTGCTCTAAATTGTCCCTCATGGAGTTGGAAAGCTAAGTCAAAAGATTTAGCAAGAAGATCCTCCGAGTGAATTGGGCAACTTTCCCCAAGTCCACATGGAACATTTTGCACACATTTAATCAACCATTCAGGAAGAGGGATCCCATATCCTTCAGTAATAAATTCTTTTATTGATTCACTATGAGCGCTATTTTTAGTCGTAGTAGAACTTTTGACCATTTTGGTCTTTGTCGGATTGGTTGCAGGAGTTGCTTTTAACATCCGACTTTCCTATTGGTACATTTTATGCAGAGGATTTAATGAGCGCTACCAAAATCAATGAATTTTCTGATAAATCTTTGGATATTAGTAATTTCTATATGCGTTACCCAGGGAAATCCCCATGGTTAATAAGGGATCTGAACTTTTCAATATCATCTGGTGAAAAGGTCGCATTAATTGGTGCTTCTGGAAGCGGTAAAAGTACTATCGCAAAAATTATTTTGCAATTACTACCATCTGGGAGTCTTTGTGAAGGTGACTTGACTATTAATGGTTTGGATCCAAGGACTCTAAATCTCTTAAATATTTCTAAATTTCGTGGAGAAACTGTAGGTTTAATCTTTCAAGATCCTATGAAAAGATTAAACCCTTTAATGAGTATTGGAGACCATATTATTAATACAATTATGGCTCATCAAAAGCCAAAGAATTATTTGTCCGCCAAAAATGAAGCTATTGATTTACTTGTAAAAGTTGGCATTTCTCTAAAGAGATTTAATGCACATCCCTATGAATTGAGTGGAGGCATGAGGCAAAGGGTTGCGATTGCCCTTGCAATATGTTTGAAACCATCATTAATTATTGCTGATGAACCCACTACAAGTCTCGATAAATTAATAGCAAATCAAATCATGGCTGAGTTGACTAATATGTGTGATATTATGGGTTCAAGCCTGCTATTAATCAGTCATGATTTAGCTATGGCATCAAGATGGGTTGATAGAATTGCCATATTAGATAATGGGAAAATAATAGAAGATAATAATGTCAAGAAAATACTATTAAATCCAATTTCAGAAACTGGTAAAAAGTTAATAGATACTGTTAAAAGTAAGGAAAAGTATGTGATGCCTTCAACTAGTAATCATGAATTGATTTTAGAGGTAAGCGGTTTACGTTGTTGGTTTTCATTGCCAGGACTACCATGGCAACTAAACTGGTTAAGAGTTTTAGATGAAGTTAGTTTTAAATTGCACAGTGGAGAGACTTTAGGTGTCTTGGGGGAGTCTGGTTCAGGCAAAAGTTCTCTTTGCAGAGCTCTAATGGGACTAATCCCAATTAGGGGAGGAAATGTAACTCTTGATGGCTCTAATATTTTAAGAATGAGAGGTAAAAAGTTAAGAATTGCAAGACAAAACTTACAGATGGTTTTTCAAGATCCTTTTGCCTCCTTAAATCCAAATATGAATGTTCAGGAAGCCATTTTAGATCCGATTTTGATGCATAATCTGTTAGATAAATATAATGCAAAGAGGAAAGTTTTTGAGTTGCTGGAACAAGTAAATCTTAAACCTGCAGAAGATTTCATTCATTGCTATCCAAAGACCTTATCAGGTGGGCAACAACAACGTGTTGCAATCGCTAGAGCACTAGCACTCAAACCAAAAGTACTTATTTGTGATGAGAGTGTGAGCATGTTAGATGCTGAAACACAATATGAAATCTTATCTCTTTTAAGAAGTTTGCAGAAGAGACTTGGATTGGCAATAGTATTTGTAACGCATGACTTGACCACTGTAAAAAACTTTTGCCAGAAAATAATAGTTCTCGATAAGGGTAAAATAGTTGAGGAAGGCATACCCTCTAAAGTATTCGATAAACCTCAAAGCTCAGTGATAAAAAAATTATTAGATGTATTACCAAGTATAGACTTTGGGGATTAACTTTTTGATTTAATTTCTAATACGCTTATTAACTTATTGAAAATATGCGGCAAAGGTGCCTCAAATTCCATCCTATAATTAGTTATAGGGTGATTTAATCCAAGCTTTATTGCATGAAGAGCTTGACCATTTAGTTTTATAGGCAACTTTCTACATCTACTGTATGTATTATCTCCAATAATCGGATGTCCAATATGTGCACAATGAACACGTATTTGATGAGTTCTACCAGTATCTAAATAAAAGCTTAATAATGAATAATCTTTGAATCTTTTTAATAGCTTCCAATGAGTGCATGCACTTTTTCCTTTCTCGTCTGGCACAACAGCATATTTTTTCCTGTCTATAGGATGTCTTCCTATAGCTCCAATGATTGTTCCTGAATCTGCATTGGGTGCTCCATGAATTACAGCTATGTACTCTCTTTTAGCTATTCTTTTTTGAATTTGTATTTGTAATTTAACTAGAGACTCTTGATCCTTGGCAATAACAATGCAGCCAGTTGTATCCTTATCTAATCTATGTACTATTCCTGGACGCAATTTACCATTTATACCTGGCAAATTATTGCAATGATGTAGAAGTCCATTTACTAAAGTCCCAGTTTTATTTCCTGGAGCAGGATGCACTGCAATTCCAGCCTCTTTATTTATTACTATTATATTTTTATCTTCGAATAAAATATCTAATGACATCTCTTCAGGTTTTAAATATGGAAGAGGTTCTGGTGGCGGTATCCAAATAATAATATTATCGCCATTTCTTAAGGGTGTCTTTGCTTTGCCTTTTTTTCCATTAACTAAGACAAATCCTGAATTAATAAATTTCTGAATTCTTGCTCTGCTTTGCTCCTCTCTTTGACTAACAAGCCAGCGATCAAGCCTCATGGGCAATGGCTTGTCATAGCATATTTTTATCACTTCACCTTCACCTTCTCCAAAAGATTGTGAATATGTTTCTATCATTACTGAATTTCAAGTGATATTTGTCCAAGAGAAGATTTTCGGAAATCGTCTAAAATTCTTTGCGCCATTCTTTGAGTATTGCCAGATGTATGACGGATAGCAGTGATTTTTAGCCACTCATACACCTTTAACTTTTTATTGAACAACTCTTCTCCATATTTATTTTCGATAAGACTAGTTTGTATACCATTAGCTGGATTTGATTGTAATTTTATTAACAAACTTAAAAATGAGGTCGCAACTGATTCAGCATCATAAGCGGCTTGACCAATGTCGTCACAAAAGGCAAGTCTTAATGCAGCATTTTGATCATCTAGTTTCGGAGGCAACACTCCTGGTGCATCAAGCAAATCTAGATCTTCCCCTAATCGAATCCATCGAAGATCCCTTGTGACTCCAGGTTTTCTTGAGCTTTCAACAATTTTTTTGCCTACAAGTCTATTTATTAATGCTGATTTACCTACATTAGGGAACCCTAGAGTTAATGCCCTTACAGCTCTCTTTCTCATTCCTCTTGATTCTCTTTTTCTATTGAGTTCGTAGCCCGCTCGCACAGCGGCTTTCCAGATTTGTTTTGTTCCATGACCTCCTTTTGCCTCACACCATATAGGGTTAATTCCATTCCTCTTGTACCAATTCTTCCAGTAATCTATTGCTAAAGAATTTATCATATCTTTCCGATTAATAACTACCAGATGTTTTTTACCTTTAATCCATTTATGCAAGTGTGGGTGGGATGTGGCTTTAGGTATTCTTGCATCCCTAATTTCTATTACTAGATCTATTCTTTCAAGATTTTTGGTTAGTTGTTTTTCTGCTTTAGCTATGTGGCCAGGATACCACTGAATTATTGGAAAACTCACGATATTTTAATGATCTATAGATATTGTATAAAATAAGTTTTTGAAATTATCAGAGATAATGATTATCCTAATTATTACTTCAAATTTTGCTTGTTAATTGGTTGGTTTATTAATTTCTAACCTGAAAAAAACTTATCGGACATATGAATTTACTTTTTTTCACTTATTACTATTACTAAATTCTAGATTATTCATATAGAGACAGTTTTCTAGGTAGTTTTTTTCAGAAGCTAAAATCTAAAGATTTCACAATTGTATTTGTATTTGATGAAGTAGGAACTTTAAAAGGAACATTTTTAAATTTCCTAAGGTTAGAAGATGAAGCAGTTCTTTGTTTAGGGAAATGAATTGGCACCAAGTAAGTCCATTTATGCAAGATAGGGGTTATCCTCGAATCTCTAAAATTAGGGGAATTACCCATGGCAAAGCGTTCACTGTCCAGTCTAAGTGCGGAGGACCTTGCCGGAAAGCTTGTTTTAGTGAGGGTCGACTTTAACGTCCCTTTGGATAATGATGGCAATATCACAGATGACACAAGGATTCGTGCGGCTTTGCCTACTATTCAACATTTGCTTGACAGAGGTTCAAAGCTTATTTTGGCAGCACATTTTGGACGACCCAAGGGAG
>CETG01003339.1_pt1 | contig 37547 bp, 50 predicted proteins | sample 361471 | NCBI WGS metagenome assembly CETG01 (sample SAMEA2622696, study PRJEB7988) | marine metagenome | isolation source: saline water (ENVO:00002010), including | reverse complement strand
TTTATGTGGGTCATTCTCAACCTTTTCTTTAATTATCACTTCGCTTTCTTCAACTTTTTCGATTATCGGGTCATCTTTTTCAATTAACCTTTCATCTTTTTGATTTAGTTCACTGCCTTGATCAGAATTTTCAGTCATCGACTTTAAGCAACCTGAATAGTCCTTTGCTTGGAGACACATTTTATGAGGATCATTTTCAATATTTGATTTACCAGAACATGAAGAAAGAGCAATTATTAAAGGGAGAAGTAAGAGTTTGTGCATTATTAAGTTCGCTTATTGAAGCAATCAAATTTTATAGCTTTTCCGTAGGCTTTTACTACTTATGCGATTTTTTTAAATTTTTGGGAAACAATTTTCCTCTCTTAAAATATCAAGCGGATTTAATTTCAAAAAATCATTTCGAATGGATTTATTTGGTAAGGGCTCAAGAAAAAACTCTGGGATAAGGAGTCTGACCATTCATTAGTGATGTATCGATTTGTTTGCAGATGTTCATTAGAGCGTTAGTGCCAAATCCAGGCCCTGTTGGACCATCAATGAATTCCTGAAAACCTTCAAGTGTAATACCTTCTTTTGTTTCCCAAATACAGTAGATAGGACCATCAGCTGTAACAGCATTTGCTGAATGATTAAAAAAACCTCTTTCTTTGTTTGCTTCTACAGCTTCATCCCATCCACCGCCAGCTTCCATTGATGCATAAGCCATTTTCCACCACTTTGCTGCAGTGCCTGCTCTGAACTCATGATGAACGATATAAAAGTTAGAGGCCATCAAAAAATACAAGCAAGGAAGTTTTAGATAATAGCTGAAATAAAGTTAACTTTGTACCCATATCTAAAGAGTCTCAACAGATTTGGCTTTAAGAAAAAGAAGCAGGAAGACTTTTAAGAATGATCGCATGTTCCCTCTTCATGAATACTTCAAGAAGCGAAAACAAGAGAAAGAAGACTGATTAAATTTGATTTAGGGTATGTCCGTAAATAAGTTGGCGTGTGGGAAGGTCTGTCTTTCTTTTCTAAACGTTTAATCAGGCGCCCCAAAATTTTGTGAAATTTGAAATGGTAGCGTTGAGTTATTGCCTTACAAGGTTGAAATACTCCATGCGATAGATTTCTAAAATAGTTATCTTCTTTAAACAAAGGTGACTTTTGTTCAAGCATCCTCTTTTGAGAGAACTTCTGTATCAACTACATCTTTAGATTGATTAAATTCATTGGCTTTTCGATCAATCCATCTGTTCAGCCCATTTGCTAATGGTAAAGACCCTCGATATATAAAAATGGCCGTTGGAAGAATACTTAAAATGCCAACCATGGGACTTCTAAAAAGTAATCTCCCAGCTTTTATATTGAATAGAATGATTAATGCCGATGGAATTAACACACTGATAATTGTCTTTAAAGCTTCTTGCCAACCGACACGGTGTATCCACCAAATACAAATTATGCCAGCAATATATAAACTCAAATAAGTCATATGATAATTATAGGAAACTCATGAACTACCAGTGAGAATTTATTAGCTAATTGCATTACACATAATATAATCCCTTTTATGAATAGAGATAATCTTAATGATGACAAAACGAATTTTACAAGAATTTAAGATAAAAGAATTTGTCATACCTTGGTTAGGACCAATTATCTTTATAGCATTATTGTTTCTTTTGGGAGCAACTGGTTATCGGATTACTGAGGGCTGGGATTGGGGAGATTGCTTATGGATGGTTCTGATAACAATCACCACAATTGGTTTTGGGGAGGTTGAACCTCTTAGTGCTGCAGGGAGATTAGTAACTTTTTTGATAATTGGTGGTGGACTAGTAATAGTGCGGCTAACTGTTCAGCGATTATTAGCTCTTTCTGAATCTGGTTACTTTCGCAAAATGAGCGAGCTAAGGTTGCGAAGGATGCTTAGGCGTATGCAGAATCATGTAATTATCTGCGGCTACGGCCGTATTGGGAGAGAAATTGCCCAGCAACTGCAAAGTGAGGACATTCCTTTAATTATTGTTGAATTAGATTCAGCGATGAAGCTTGCCGCTGAGAAAGAAGGGTTACAAGTTTTATTTGCAGATGCAACTTTAGACGAGACATTGTTATTGGCTGGGATTAAAACTTGTCGAAGTTTAGTAGTCGCTTTATCAAATGATGCCGCAAATTTATATGTTGTTTTAAGTGCTAGAGGTTTAAGTAGGAAATGTCGGTTGATTTCAAGAGCAGAAAGTGAAGAGGCTGCTAAAAAACTTAAACTCGCAGGTTCCTCAGTTGTTGTTAGTCCATATGTAGCTGCAGGTAAAACGATGGCAGCTACTGCTTTGCGACCAATTGCAGTCAACTTTATGGAATTGTTGGCTGGATCACAATGTGAAATAGAGGAATTTACCCTTTCTAGGGACTCCGAGAAATTCAATCAAATGAAGCGTCGAACATTAGCTGAATTGGATTTAGGACGTCAAAGTGGTGCGATGATATTAGCGATACGAGATGGAGAAGATCTAATAACTAATCCTGGAGGGGATTTTATAATTGCTCCAGGGCAACTACTTATTGCCTTCGGTAGTAAAGAGCAACTAGGTGCTTTAAGGGAGTTGATAGGAGAGATTTTACTGACAGTGGAAAAGATGAATTGTTGATTGCATTAAAGGAAAAATAAAAATGCACCTGCAGCTAAGCCTGCCAAGTGCCCAAGCAGACTGATACCAGGGATAAGAGACCAAGCAATACCTATCCCAGTTATAACTATCATTGTTTGATGAATCTCTTGGTTTTTTTTGAGATCAATATTATATTTAAGAAAATTTGGTTTTCCATAAAATGAAGACAATAGGATAAATGCATCAACGCCGTAGAGAATTCCACTAAATCCAATCGCTAAAGACATTGGGTTTCTAAAAACGAAAATGTCCACCAACCAAAAGATGAACGTTTGAAGTGGTATTAAGAAGCCTACAAGTAAAAGAAAGAAGGTGTTACCTTTCAGGCCTAAACCTTTTAGACAATATCTGGCAATAACAATCCCGAAGGTATTTGCCAGAAAATGCTTTGGATCTCCATGAAAAAAGTGCGATGTGATTATTCTGTAGGGCTCATCAAGTAAACCTCCTGACCAATAAGCGAATCTTGTTTTTTCAAGAACTCTAAAGAGATCTGTTGCTACAAAACAAATTAAGCAAGCTAGGAAAGGCACAAGATATTGCCAATCATCTTTAGAAATCTTATAAATAGAGGTCATAATCTTCCTAAAAGAATTTGAATGGGCTTTAGGAATTCTTCTACTCCAGTGCTAGCAATCGTTTTTAACTCCTAAGTAGTTAGTAGTTAATTTCCTGTTGTTCTATTAGACATCAGTGATATGAAGATGTGTTGTTGAAGTTAGAATAGAACTTGGATGACTGGCCCTAGATTTTTTCTATTCTATAAATACTAAAGTGATTTATTTACAACAAAGAGACCTTTTTGGACTTAATAGTTAAGTAACTTGATGAATTTTGGAGAATTATTGAAAATTGTCTTATCCCTTACAAGATTAAATTTTTTTGCTAAATTATTAAAAGTTTCAGCAAGGAGGTGATCCATTGTCGCATCTACCAATCGGTCAAGAGTCAATGGGAACAAAACCAGTTTTTAGTGCATTGACTCCTGCCTTGAAAGGTTTAATGATTAATAGGTTTATATAGGAATGCCTTAAACCTATTGATTTTCCATAAGAGCCTTTTACAGAGTAACAGGCTCTTTTTTTGTGTATAGCGATAGGCCTTGAACTTTTTTTAATAATGAATTCTGTTGATGAGATATCTGGACCATAGAGCTCACTAGAAAAGATGAGGAGGGGCAACTGATCTGGGTAGAACATCTACTCGATCTACGATGGTTATTTGGAGTAATTGTTGGATAGTTGAAGGCAATAATGAGAGCAATTATTTACAAGGAATCGAGATCCAGGATTGATTGATTGGTTGACTATAAGATGAATTTTGAGTGTCTTTTTAACTTTGGCTTGGATGATATCTGATAGTTAGACTTGAAGATTCAATTAGCAGAGCTGAAATAAAATTGGTATCAAAGACTTTCAGGAGGCTTATTTTTTTAGGAGGTTTTCTAATCTTTCTTTTTGTTCTTTTAAGGTTTCTTTTCTTAGGCCTTTTGCTGATCTTCTATTGGCTACAGCCTTCTCTGCGTCCCTACCGTTCTTGATTGTTATCCCTATCCACCAAATTTGAAGACCAGCAAAAATAATAGCTAAAGATGCTAGTGGGACTGTCCCTTCTCTGAGCTCCATCTAATTCTCTCTAGATTTAATTAACCCAGATTAAACGCTGAGGAATTTATCTATTACATTCTTACTTAGATCAGTAGTAGAACCACTTGCAACAATCCCTCCACGTTGCATCGCGTAATAACGATTTGCTTGACGAACGAAATGTAAATGTTGTTCTACGAGGAGAACACTTATACCTGTTTCAGAAATAATTGTTTTAACGGCAGATTCAATGGCTTGAATAATACTTGGTTGAATTCCTTCCGTTGGTTCATCAAGTAATAAAACTTTTGGATGACCAAGTAAGGCTCTGCCAATGGCAAGTTGTTGCTGTTGCCCCCCACTGAGATCTCCTCCTTTCCTAGAGAGAAAGCTTTGAAGGATTGGAAATAGTTCAAAGATAAAAGGATCAATCTTTTTATTCTTCGAAATGCCTCCTGGAAGTGCTTCCATTCCAAGAGTTAAGTTTTCTTCAACTGTTAAATAAGGAATAATTTCTCTTCCTTGAGGGACATAAGCAATTCCAGACCGAGCTCTTTGAAATGGTTGTTTTCTAAGAATTGAATTACCTTCAAGTAAGATCTCACCTTTCCTAGGTCTTAAAAGACCAATTAGAGATTTAAGTAAAGTGGTTTTACCGACACCGTTTCGGCCTATAAGGCAGACCATTTCACCTTGATTTAATGTTAAATCTACGTCTCGGAGGATATGACTTTCTCCGTAGTAGGTGTTTAAGCCCTGGACCTCTAGAATGGCCATTAAGCTCCCTCCTCTGGTTGTCCCAAGTAAACTTCGATTACTTTGGAATCCTTTTGAACATCTTTCATTTCACCTTCGCATAAGACTTGCCCTTGATGTAAAACAGTAACAGGGCTTTCTAGCCTTCTAATAAATTCCATATCATGATCAATCACTAAAACAGTATTTTCACCTGATAAAGATTTAAGAAGGTCTGCAGTTAATTCTGTTTCTTCATCAGTCAGCCCTGCTACTGGTTCGTCTACAAGTAATAAATCTGGATCCTGGCCAACTAGCATTGCAATTTCAAGCCATTGTTTTTGGCCATGAGAGAGAAATCCTGCAAGAGTATTTGCTTGAGAATTTAAATTAACAATATTCATTAATTGCTTAACCCTATTTATTTGAAATCCTTGTATAGCCCCTAGCAAAAGAGGAAAAGGTTTCTTAGGCATTGCAACAGCCAAGGCAAGATTCTCATAAACAGATAAATTTTCGAAAATTCTTGGGCTTTGAAATTTTCTCCCAATCCCAAGTCTCGCAATACGATGTTCATGTTGTCCGAGAAGAGATTTACCTTTAAAAATGACGTCTCCTCTAGTTGGCTTAACTTTGCCAGTAATAACATCAAGGAAGGTGGTCTTACCAGCTCCATTAGGTCCTATCACTGCTCTCAATTCACCTGGTTGAAGTGAAAGATTTAGATCATTTAAAGCGAGAAAGCCTTCGAAATTGACTGTGATACCTTTTAGCTCAAGGAGTGGAGTAATCATGGCTTAATGTCATCTCTATTGTTGAGCTCTAACTTTGGATATGTAGCCATATATCGAGAAATCCCTAATTTAACAAGAAGGTTTCTTGGACCTCCTTTTTGGAACCACCCCAGTACTCCCTCAGGCAAAGCTGTCACAATAAGAATAAATAGACCACCTTGAATAAACATCCAACTTGCTGGTAAAGCTTCACTAACAAGACTCTTGGCGTAATTAATTACGACTGCTCCGAGAATTGCGCCTAAGAGAGTTCCTCTGCCACCTACTGCAACCCAAATAACCATCTCAATCGAGAATGGGACAGTCATGAACTGAGGCGAAACGATACCTGATTGGACTGTGTATAAGGCACCAGATATACCTGCCAATGCTCCAGCTATGGAAAAGATAATTGTTTTGAATATTGTTGGATTATATCCAGTAAATCTAATTCTTGGCTCATCGTCGCGGATCCCTATCAAAACGTTCCCAAAACGATCACGCACAATCCATTTAGCTAAGAACCAAGCACAAATAACCAATATTGCAGATATCCAGAAAAATAATCTTTGGATAGGTTCTGAACCAACCATTTGACCAAACAGTAAAGTTACATCTGTTTTTAATCCATTCGTACCATTGATTAACTTCTGTTGGCCATTGAAGAAGTTAAAAAATACTAATAAAGAAGCCTGTGTAAGAATTGAAAAATAAACTCCTTTAATTCGATTTCGGAAAACTAAGAAGCCTAAAAAGCCAGCTACTCCTGCTGGAATTAAACAGATTGCTATTAGGGTGAAAACAGGAGAATTAAAAGGCTCCCAAAAAAAAGGTAGTTTTTGAACTCCATATAGTCCAAAGAACTCTGGAATACCATTAACGAATTCAGATGAACTATTTAGCTGGAGATACATTGCAGCGCAATAACCTCCTAAAGCAAAGAAAATTCCCTGACCGAGACTTAATAAGCCTGTAAACCCCCAAATGAGATCAACTCCAATCGCGACAATTGCTAAAGAAAGATAACGGCCTAATAGATTGAGTCTAAATACTGGAAGAATGGATGGTGCAATTATAATAAAAGCAATAATAATTGCCCAGACTAGTAAAGAGATAGAAGTTTTGAATCTTGGAGAGGTATTCATAAGTTAAGACTCCACCATGCGCCCTTTTTGAGGAAATAAACCTGAAGGTCGGAATTGTAGAAATATGACTATTAAGGCAAATATCATTACTCGAGCCATGCTTGTTGTTGCAAAAAAATTCACTGTTGAAGCTAATGGAGTAGGCATATCTGGCCAAATTAAAAGTAATCTTCCTGCTCCAATCAGGTCAGTCATTATCCCAATAGAAAAGGAAGCAACAATTGTGCCTAATAAATTGCCAACTCCACCAAGAACGACAACCATAAAACATCCAACAATATAACTACCACCAACATTTGGACCAACTGAACCAAGAAGAGATACTGCAACCCCTGCAACTCCAGCGAGACCAGAGCCAATCCCAAAGGTAAGAATATCAACCGTTTCTGTTGAGATTCCAAGGCAATCACTCATGGATCTATTTTGCGTAACTGCTCTAATTCGGATTCCCCAAGGTGTTTTATCAAGAAAAAAGCTAATTGCTATAACAGCAATAATCGTAATGATAATTATTATGAGCCGAGTTTTTGGAAATGTTATTTCTGCAAATTCAATACTTCCTCTCATCCAAGAAGGAGCAGTGACGTCAACATTCCTGGCACTCGCGCGACTTAGCTTACTTACTAAAGAGGATAAAAATCCAGCTGTAATTATACCTGTAATGGAAGCTAAACCTAATGTGGCTGCTTGAATTAATTTACCTTTACCACCTTCCCATAAATTTTCAGGCAGGATAAGTGGGGCAATTAGACTAAGTAAAATTGTGATAATCAATCCACTGCCATAAGCCAGAGGAACGCTTCTCACAAATTGTTGAAGAATGAGACTTACTCCCCAGGTTGCCAAGAGAGTTTCTAGTGGACTTCCGTATAGCCGCCTGATTACTGAGCGCTCTAGAAGGACTCCAATAGTACCGCTGACTAAGAATGCAATGCCTATAGCAACTATTACATAGGAGTCATAAAAAGGTTTTAAAAAAGAAATCTGTTTGAAAATTAATTGCGTGACATAAGTTGAATATGCTCCAAGCATCATCAATTCACCATGAGCAAGATTAATTACTCCCATTAGCCCAAAAACTATGGCTAAACCAAGTGCTGCAATAAGCAAAACCGAGCCAATCGCAACACCATTAAAGAGACTTTCCAGAAGAAGTTGCACTAGCTTAGAGAAAACATTAGGAAATCAATAAGGAGCCCTTTGGGCTCCTTATTGGAAACTTTTTATAAAGTCGAAATTTACTTTATAACTTGTATTTCTCTCCTTTGGATGAATCAGTCCAGTCGCAGGCATAGCCTTTTGAACTTGGATGTTTTTGGTTCCAAGCTTGAGGATTGACAACTCCTGTTTCCTCAAGAATAGTAAATCCACCTTCAGCGTTGATTTGTCCAATCCTTACCGTTTGAGATAAGTGGTGATTAGGCATTACTTCAACAGGACCTTGAGGAGCGTTGAATTTTTGACCGACTAATGCTTCCCTCACAGCATTGTCCTCAAAAGTGCCTGCGGATTCTACTGCTTGTTTCCAGAGGTAAACCATGTTGTATGCAGACTCTTGAGGGTCTGCAACCACGCGATCTTCTCCCCATCTTTTTTTGAATCTTGCAGCGAATTTTTTGGATGCAGGAGTATCAATAGACATCATGTAATTCCAGGCACCAAAATGTCCTTCAAGAAACTCTGGACCAATAGTACTGATTTCTTCCTCGGCAATCGAATAATTCATAACGTAGTAACCATTTGCTGGTGTAATGCCTGCGTCTTGAATTTGTTTGAAGAAAGCAACGTTTTGGTCACCATTTAAGGTGTTAATAATTATGCCTCCTGAGGGAAGAGCTACTTTTATTTTTGAAATAATTGGAGCCACTTCAGTATTACCTAAAGGTAAGTAGTCTTCACCGACAACCTCACCACCTAATTGTTGTACTTGTGCTTTTGTAATCGTATTTGAAGTTCTTGGAAAAACATAATCTGAACCAACTAAGAAAAATGGTTTCCCTGCAGCTGGTGAGCGCTTATACATAAAATCGGTTGCGGGCTCAGACTGTTGATTAGGTGTTGCGCCTGTGTAGAAAATGTTGTTAGAGCATTCTTGAGCTTCGTATTGAATTGGGTAATAAAGGAATGAATCTTTTGATTCATACACGGGAAGCATTGCCTTACGACTGGCAGAGGTCCATCCTCCAAATACAACTGGTACGCCATCTTGATCGATTAACTTTTTAGATTTTTCGGCAAAAGTTGGCCAATCTGAAGCTCCATCTTCAACTATGTATTCGATTTTGTAGAACTTTCCAGCAACAAAGACACCGCCTGCGGCATTGATTTCTTCAATAGCCATTTTTTCTGTATCAACGAGAGTTGATTCTGAAATTGCCATCGTCCCACTCAGAGAATGAAGAATCCCAACGGTAACGGTGTCATCAAACTCACCAGAAGATACTTTTTTCTTTCCAAAAAAAGCATCGGCCTCAGGTGTTAACACACCAGCAGACAAACAAACTGATGCAGTCGCTAGAGTGGCAAAAATACGTTTTGAAAGCTTCATAGATAGCAAGAAGACTTAGGTCTGAATTTTGTTAGAAAAAACTTATAAAATCATGTCTCTTACCTTTTGTAGTTAATTACACTTTTTTAGAAGTGTTTCCGTTTGAACATTCTAGAAAGTATTTATCCCTACCAAATTGTCCGTAAACTGCATCCGTTGATACTAAAAAAATATATTTACAATATCAACTTCTTTTAGTTGATTCTAAATTGATATTTGTGTGGATCATTTATTGTTTAATTGTATCTGTGATAACAAAAATCTCTCGACATTCTCTAGACCTTCGTTGTTTTTTAGATCTGTGAAAAACCATGGCTTCTTACCTCTCATCTTAGAAGTATCTGCCTTCATGATTTCTAAGCTTGCACCGACCATATCGGCAAGATCAATTTTGTTAATTATTAAAAGATCGGAACGTGTAATTCCTGGACCACCTTTTCGGGGAATCTTATCTCCACCAGCGACATCAATTACATAGACGAATAAATCGACTAATTCAGGACTAAAGCTAGCGGCAAGATTGTCTCCACCACTCTCAACAAAAACCAGATCAAGCTTAGGAAATTCTTTTTCCAGCTCTTCTACAGCAGCTCTATTGATTGAGCAATCTTCTCTAATTGCTGTATGTGGGCATCCTCCTGTCTCGACTCCTCGAATTCTTTCTGGTTCTAGAGCTCCTGCTCGAGTTAGGTATTGAGCATCTTCTTGAGTAAAGATGTCATTAGTTACAACTGCTAATTCAAGCTTATTTCGCAGTCTTTTACATAAAATTTCTATAAGAGCAGTTTTCCCTGAGCCGACAGGCCCTGCAACTCCTAATCTTAATTTGCTGCTCATTAGCTTCTAAATAGTTTTGAATAAAGTTCAGGATGAGATGATTGAGCCATAATCGCCCCAATATCTCCAGTCCATAAGTGATGAGGATCTGTGCTAATAAGTTCTTTTGATTGCGATTCTATTAAAGGCAAGAGATTAAATTGTATACGCTGAGCTTCTGTTGGACCGAGTGAAATAAGTCTTAGGCTTGCACTTAATTGATTGGCAACCCAGTTGTAAAGATATCCTTGTGTCACTTCTAAGGGAGAAAGGTCCCAAATGATTCCTCCCCACCCCCAAGCTATTGGCCAAGAACTATTTTGAAGCTCAATAGCAATTGGATGGCCAATCTTACTTAAAAGTTGAATAAGAGAGTGTCCCATTTGTTTTTGTTGATCACGGATTTCTTTTGAGTCTCTTAAAGCGAGTAACCAGGAATCCCATTCTAAAAGTCTTGAGATAGATTGATGATCCTTGTTGGTCTGCCATGTCTCTAGAGAGTCTCTTATAAATGTTTGAGAAGCAGCTTCTAGCCTGATTTGCCCTCTAAGTAATTCTGAATTTATCCAATTAGAAAGAGTTGCTTCGTTAAAGATTTTTCCATCATGGACTTGCCATTCAAGTCCTTCGGAATAACTAAATGCTCCAACTGGTAAAGCAGGACTGATAAGTTGAAGAATACCAATACTAGTCATTAGAATTAAGGCTATGGGTCATATAGGCTCCTTCTTCGGGTTCGAAAACTCTTAAAATATTCTTAATTAAAAGGCCTCTTTGTAGGAGCATTTTTTCTAGAACCAAATCTTCTTTTAAATAGATCTTATTTCTAGATATTTCTAATTCAACATGTCGATTGCCAAGATGATATGTGGCTTTCAAAAGGTCAATGAATGATTTGGCAGTAACTTCAAATAAATTCTCTTTTGCAGCAGTAACAAGTACTTGAGGAGAATTTTCTTCACCTACAAGTAATTCGCCTGCTGATAAGGCCCCTTTTCTAGGAAGTTGTAAAAGAAGATCTACTCCGCATAAACTTTTTTTTCTTCCACGCAATTGTTTTCTTTCTTCCGCTGTCAGTTCAAGTAGTAAAGGTTTATGTTTTGGGACATTTGTTAGACGGCGAGTTAATAAGATTGTTTTATTGTTCAATGATATGGGGTTTAATTTTTACTTTAGAGAGAATAGATTAAAAAGAGTATTTATGAAAGATACTTTTTTAAGCTATGAATAAAAAAGGTATTTGGTTAGGGAAGTGTGATCTTGTTTTTGAGGTAAGTAAAACTATAAAAAATATGACTTTGCATCACAGCAATTTTACTGCGCCATATAAGTTAATGAAAACTACAAATAATGCAGATGGCAGGAGTGAAATACCTCTGCTTCATACAGCAGGAGGGTTGGTAGGGGGAGATGAATTGATTCTTAATGTAAGATCAAAAGCTAAAAGTAGAGGTTTTATTACAACTGTGGCTGCACAAAAGGTGTATGGCACAGTTGGACGCTCCAATATTCACCCTGAAGGTCTCTGGTCTAGACAATTTTGTAACTTCACTGTTGAAGAAGATGGAGATTTAGAATGGTTCCCTCAAGAGATAGTGATGTTCGAAGGTGGTCTTTTTGAGCAAACGATGCGAGTAAAATTGCATCCAGGAGCCAGTTTTCTAAGTACAGAAATTGTTCGTCTTGGAAGAACTGCGGCAGGAGAAAAATTAGGTAATGGTTGTTGGCGTTCGAAAGTAGAGATTGCTCGAATTACTCCTGAATCCAGTCACTGGGAATTTATTGACCAATTAGAACTTTCGGGAAAAGCGCTAGTTTCTACTCATGGATTAGCTAACCAACCTGTTTTTGGTTCATTAATTTGGATTGCTCCTGAAAATTTTTCGAACAAAGATTTTACAAATTTAATTCATATTTGCCGATCTCTGAAGAAAAATATCAATGGATCTATGTCTTGTAGCATTTTAAAACAGGGTATTTCTGCCCGTTATTTAGGAGTGTCCACACAAGCGGCCAGATCTTCGTTTTTGAGAATCTGGTCAGAAATTCGAAAAATCAGAAATCTCAGCTCTGAAACAAACTTAAGAGTTTGGCCTCTGCAAGAAAATATTTAGATTAAATGTTCAAATTGAACTGTTTTAAATTAGTGATATTGCGAAAGTAGAGTTGTTCATTTGATTTCATGCATCTCAGCCCTCAAGAAAAGGATAAGCTTTTGATTGTCACTGCTGCTCTTCTCGCAGAGAGACGCTTAAATCGTGGATTGAAACTAAATCATCCTGAGACAGTCGCTTGGCTAAGTTTTCAAATTTTGGAAGGAGCACGTGATGGTAAGACAGTGTCGGAATTAATGACTGAAGGCAGAACATGGCTTAATCGAGATCAAGTAATGGAAGGTATTCCAGAACTTGTTAATGAAATACAAGTTGAAGCTGTTTTCCCTGATGGAACAAAGCTTGTAACTTTGCATCAACCAATTCGCTAATCAAATATCAATGACACCACTAATTCCTGGTCAACTTTTACCTGAAGATGGAGAGATTGAATTAAATGCTGGAAGGCCTATCACTACTATGATTGTTTCTAATGAAGGAGATCGTCCAGTTCAAGTTGGTTCTCATTTTCATTTTTATGAAACGAACAAGGCACTTATTTTTGATAGGTCTAAAACTGTTGGCAAAAGGCTAGATATCCCTGCAGGAACAGCTATTCGCTTTGAACCAGGTGATTCTCGTGAAGTTAGATTAGTCCCCTTTGCTGGAGCTCAAAAAGTGTTTGGTTTCAATGGATTGATTAACGGCTCTATTAATTGAAATTATTATGACCTATCGCATCCCTAGACGTAGTTATGCTGAAACTTATGGCCCAACTAAAGGAGATAGACTGCGTCTTGCAGATACAGAATTAATACTTGAAGTTGAGTATGACCACACTATTTATGGAGATGAAGTTAAATTTGGTGGTGGTAAAGTTATAAGAGATGGAATGGGGCAATCCCAGTTAACTAGAAATGAAGGTGCTGTTGATACCGTTATAACTAATGCATTAATTCTTGATTGGTGGGGAATAGTTAAAGCTGATATAGGCATAAAAGATGGAAGAATATTTGGAATTGGCAAAGCAGGTAATCCAGATACACAAGAAGGTGTTTCTATTGTGATAGGTCCATGTACTGAGGTAATCGCTGGTGAAGGTAATGTTTTGACGGCGGGTGGTATTGATACACATATTCATTTCATATGCCCTCAGCAAATTGAGACAGCTCTTGCCAGTGGAATTACGACAATGCTTGGTGGAGGAACTGGACCAGCCACTGGCACTAATGCGACTACTTGTACACCAGGTGCATTTCATCTTTCAAGAATGTTGCAAGCGGCAGAAGCTTTTCCTGTGAACCTAGGATTTTTTGGAAAAGGTAATGCTAGTAATCCATATGCTTTAGAAGAACAAGTTCTGGCTGGTGCTTGCGGATTAAAATTACATGAAGATTGGGGTACAACTCCCGCATCAATTGATTGCTGTCTAGGTGTTGCAGACCAGATGGATGTACAAGTATGCATTCATACAGACACCCTTAATGAGGCAGGTTTTGTAGAAGATACAATTCAAGCAATTAATGGAAGGACAATTCACACCTTTCATACTGAAGGAGCTGGTGGAGGCCATGCTCCTGACATAATTAAAATCTGTGGGCAAAGCAACGTTATTCCTAGTAGTACTAATCCAACAAGGCCATATACCTTGAATACATTGGAAGAGCATTTAGACATGCTAATGGTATGTCATCACTTGGATCCAAAAATCCCAGAAGATGTCGCTTTTGCGGAGTCCCGTATTCGCCGTGAAACTATTGCTGCAGAAGATATTCTTCATGATATAGGTGCTTTTTCAATAATTGCAAGCGATTCCCAAGCGATGGGAAGAGTGGGCGAAGTAATTAGTCGTACTTTTCAAACAGCGCATAAAATGAAAGTCCAACGTGGCCCTCTCCCTGAGGATTCAGAACGAAATGATAATCATCGATTAAAGAGGTATATCGCTAAAGTTACTATTAACCCAGCAATAGCTCATGGAATGAGTGATCATATTGGATCTATTGAAGTAGGGAAATTGGCAGATTTAGTTTTATGGAAACCAGGCTTTTTTGGAATTAAGCCAGAACTTGTTATCAAAGGAGGTTCAATAGTGTATGCACAGATGGGTGATGCAAATGCGTCTATTCCAACTCCAGAGCCTGTTCATGCGAGACCAATGTTTGCTGCTTTTGGGAGTGCTATTGCTCCAAGCTGCCTTACATTCCTTAGCCAGTCAGCTATTGATTTAGAGATTCCACGTAATCTGGGATTAGTAAAAACTTGTGTTCCCGTAAGAAATACACGTGACATTTCAAAAAAAAATATGGAGCTTAATAACGCTTTGCCTTCAATCACAGTTGACCCTCAAACTTATGAGGTTTTTGCTGATGGAGAGTTACTTACTTGCGAACCTGCAAAGACTCTCCCTCTTTCCCAGCGATATCTTTTACTTTGAATATTTAAGATTCTTTTTAATTGAATAATTGAAGTGTTTCTAGTGAGGACTGTTTAATTATTTCGCAATGAGGTGTTGATAAGTAATTGGCTATTTTAGAAGAACAAATATTGAGTCAAAAGAGTAACCGCTATTCCTTTAAAGAAAACTACCCAGAGTAGACCATAATCACTGAGTCTTAATTTCCTTTGATACCAAGAGATGAGATTTTTATGCGATTCAATTAAATTCATGAGACTTTTAAAATGATAAATTAATTAAATAGTTGACTCATTTACCTTGAGTCAACTTTGAGATTACTTGAGGGTTTTTTTGAACAAAATTCTTGGATTAATATTTTATGCCTAAATTAAAAAAAACTAGAATTTACCAGGAAGTCTATGATTCAGAGCTGCTCTTAGTTATACGCCTCAAAATTAAATTTTTGCCCACCTATACTTGCTTCATACATCAAGCCACCCTTAGATACTGTCAGAACGGCTACACCATTACTATAGGCGGCTTCTGTTGCGGCTCCTGCATTGATTAATGCAGCACTAGCAGAGGCTCCGAATTCGAAATTACCTTGAGTGAATCGATCTAAGTCTCTTTTCTGTTTGAAGAAGATAATTTGACTAAAGGCTTGACCACCTAATTGGAATCCTATTGAAATTTGAGTAACAGTAGTGGATCCAATTACATTTCCATTTTGAAAAACCTCTCCTTTACCTCTAGCTCCTCCAATACCCATCCCGGCTTTTGCAATATTTGGGAAAACAGCGAAGCCTTCGGCTTTTCTAAAGTAAGGCTCTAGTTCTGGCATCTGCTCGAATTTTTTTAGAGCAATAATGGTTTTAGAACTCGCTTGGCTTTTCGAGCCTTTTTTATTTTCTGTAGGATTCCATCCAGCAACTAAATGATGATTTTTACTTGTAGTATCTAGCTCTAGATTTTTTTTCATTGGATCCTCTAACGCAAAGGCTTGAGGAATTAAAATTAAGCCAACAAAAAATATTGGAGTGATTTTGAACATGCTTAATCATTATTATCTATGGTTTATTACTTTAGAGATGAAAACTCTTTTGAATTCTCTTGTTAACAGATGAGAAACAATTAATCCATTCTGTAAGAGTGGCCAGGATAAAACCTTTACCACTCTGTGTCTTCATTCAACGAAGAGTAATCTGTGTAATTAAAGAAAACACCTTCATCAATGAGTTCATCTAGATCTCCACTTAAGATCCTTTCGAATAGGTTCATTAGTTTTATTTAGTAAATACCAGGAATAATCCAGCCGAAAAAACCGTAATTGATAATTGCTGCGAATAAACCGATCATCGCTAGGCGACCATTAGTTCTTTCAGCAATATTCCAATAATTGTTTTCCATTAGAAAATACCAGGAATAATTTGTCCGGTTGTGGCATAAGCACCTAATGCGGCAACCAAGCCAAGCATCGCAGCCCAGCCATTAAACCTTTCTGCTTCTGGTGACATTGATATTTGGGAAATAGTGAGTTTGAAGGTTGATTTTTACAGATAGCCAGGAATTACTTGCCCAGTAGTTGAGTAGGCACCAATAAGAGCAATAAGACCGAGTACCGCAAAACGACCGTTGAGTTTTTCAGCGATAATTTTTTCAAAATCAATTTGAGGAGAGCGAGTGGGTTTGTTCATTTTTGGTTTAATAATGAGTTGAGTGAGATTGATTTGGCTTTAGGCAAAACCAGGAACTAGCTGTCCTGTAACAAGGTATGAGGCCATCAAAACAATGAAACCCATCATGGCTGGTCTGCCAATAGCCCTGTCCAGAATTGAGAAATTTGAAGAATCCATAAAAGGAAAAGGTGGATGTGAAGAAATATAACAGATAAAGTTACAAAGTGTGAAGCCCGGGCAATCTCTTTCCCTTTGCGAATCTTTTTTGCGTAAGTACTTTTGAAGGAAAAATAAATAATCAAGTATTAAACTATTTTATCTATCTAGAGATGGATTTCTCTGAAGTTAATTTCAAAAAGCTAAATTCAACAGTCTATGATTAACAAGGATTAAAGAAAATGGCAGAAATAGAATTCCAATCATTGCTAGCCTGCCATTTATCAACTCAGCTTGCTTTAGAGCGCTGCGATTCATTTTATTTAACCCATTAATACAAATATTTATATATCGATCAAGGGACATGAGAGGTAATAATGAATACCTTTTTAATTTTATAACTCTAATTGAGACATTAAAGTTCTTTTTACCATGAGAGAATGAATTTTATGGTTTCAAGAAACACACCATTTTTCTTTGAACGTCAATTCCTATTAATTATTGCTTTAGCAGGTATAAATAACTTTTAGGATAAATCTTTTAAATGTGAATAATTATCTATTTTGACGAACATATAATTTTTTCATTATGACATTCGCAACAGTTTCTATTACTTCTTTTGTGAAGTGAATTGGTAAACGTAGATCGAATACTTCTGATAAATTATCTATTGTATTAGGAAGGTCATATTTTTTTGGATCAAGAAAGTTCCAGTTTTTATATAATCTCGCATTAGTATTATTCTCTCCACCAAAATAACTTATAGGAATGCCCTCATTATTGAGTGATGACTTTAATTCTCTTCGTTCTTCCTCTTTTATTTTTATACGAAATTGTGCAGAGTCCCTTACTGGCCTTATATTATTATTCTCTTCTGGGAATGAAATTAATTTATTAGAAGAAAGGGCATCTTTTAAAGACTTATAATTATTATTAACACTTTTTATTGTTGATTCTATATGATCTATTTGTGGTATAGCTATCGCTGCTGTTAAATTATTCATACGGACATTAAAAATGGGTAGTTTATTTCTATATTTTTCAGCAATATCAAGATCTTTTGATGAATGAAGACTATAATTATTTTCATATGATCCAGACATAAATACTGACTTCCAGTAAATATCAGGACTATTCGTGACTAATACTCCACCTTCCCCGGCATTAATTAGTTTGTAAGATTGTAGAGAGTAAATACCAGCTATCCCAAATGTTCCTGCTTGTTGATTCTTCCATTTAACTCCCAATGCATGAGCAGCATCTTCAATTAAATGTATTTGATGCTTGGCACAGATTTTTACGACTTGATCCATATCACATAAATGTCCCCTCATGTGAGATAGCAAAAGATATTTAGCACCTGAAGATAGAATTTTTACTTCGAGATCTTTGAGATCAATTACGTAGTCTTGAGTGATATCAACAAGAACAGGTTCTGCTCCGCATTGGATTACAGCGCTTGGCACTGCTGTAAAAGTAAATGCTGGTATGAGTACTTTTGAGCTCGAATCAACCCCTATTGATTTAAGCGACAAGAAAATAGCATTTGTTGCAGATGAAACTCCAAGTGCAAATCTGGAGTTTACATAGTTGCAGATTTTTTCTTCTAAAATATTGACAGGCCCATCACCCTTTTTGAATTGGTATCGAAAAAGCTTTTTACTCTCAATTGCTCTTGTAAGTGAACCTTGAATAATTGCTGTATTTAATTCCGCTTCCCAGGAGATATTTTTAATGTTCATTTTGGACTCTTTTCAATCGAAGATAGCATCTCATGATTTATTGAAGTGATTAAATTTTCATGAGAATGCTCAAAAGATTTCCTATGACTTGGTTTTTAGTGGGATGATTTCAAATTAATTGTATAAAACTCTTATCAATGTGAATCTAATAAATTCCATTTTATTATTGATGCTCTTTTTAAAATATTTTTCAGTCAACTATTTGTAGTAAAGGTAAACCTTTAACAGTGGAAACTCCTAAAAGAAGAACAGCAGGAACATTGCCAGTGCTCTCAATGTAATGTTTTGGATCAAAATTGCTTTCAATCCAGGCATCTCCTGCCTTAAATGTTCTTACTTTATTTCCTGTGTAGTGATTAATAACTCCCTGTTGCATATAAACCATCATTGGAGCTGGATAAGTATGTACAGGGGATTTTGTACCAACTGGAAAAATGACTTTTAAAATTCTAATTTCAGATTCACCTTTAGGATAGTTGAATGGATTCCCTGATAAGCCAGTATTGGAAATATATAACTCATTTATTATGGGATCGTCCTCAGCTAATGAACTGTTGGGTGCAATAGAAATAATTGCAAGCAAAATAAGATGTATGATTTTCATTTAGAAATAAATAAATTAAATAATAGATAGACTTTAAATAGTATACAAAGGCAAATTTTTTTTAAACTAATATTAAATTAACTATAAATTCTGAGATTGAGATCTATTTCTTGTAAAAGTAGTCAGCCTTAATGCCGAATATAAAAGAATTAATTGAAAGAATAAACCTGTTTATTTCAATTCATAACTTGATTTTTCATTTAAAACAATGATTAGCTTTCATATTCTGGGAGTCAAGATATAAAGAGAGGAGATAATGTAAGACTTCTGATGAGCTTTTTTATTAAGGAAGAAAAATGTATCACGATGAACTACGCGGACATCCAGTCAGGGCTATAAATATTTTGTAGCAACCGCTACAAAAAACGTTCAACTCGCTACATTCGCGAGCCGCATTAAGACTTGAGCCAAGGAACGGGGACTTGAGTCAATATTCGGAGACTAAAACGATGACCACTCTTTTTTATCGTGGACATGATTATGTTCAGCATAAAGAACCAGCATCACCAGAAAATTGTGTTGAATTAACTTATCGCCAGAATCACTACAACACTTGTCGCAATCAATTGGAAAATCAATTGGGAGTGAAGCTTTCTTATCGAGGAGTTGTGTACGGTAAGTAAAACTTAAATTAAACTTTGAATGAGCCCTCTATAAAGAGGGCTTTTTTTTGATGCTGTGGCGCTCTAGAAGATTTTAAAGTCTTAAAGAAATTAGTCATCAGACAATCTTTCTCTTTCTTGAGAAGATTAAACTTCATTCACATTTCATCTTTTTAACTTCAGAAAGTCTTTATTTGACCTTTTGGAAGTAACTTAATACACTTTTTCTAAGAAAATAAGAGTCATCTGCTTCGTAGCTTCAGGAGAAATATCAAAAATAACTTAGTTTGCCTTTGCGATGTTTCAATTTGCAGCTCATGGGTCCGATTGTAGTTGTCTCTTTATTTGTCTTACTTGGCCTTGGTGTTTTTATTGCGATCTCTAAAAATGATTTAGGCGTTACAACATTTAAGAATAATGAGATTAAACCAATAGATAATCAAAAAGACATCAAAGTTGAAGAAGATCAAGTCAAATCTTCTTTAGAAAATAATCCAGATATCAATTTGCAATCTACTATTAGTTCAGAAGCGGAAAATCAAGAACCTAATTCATAAGAAAAAATTAATTGAATTAATAGGCAAATTAACTCAAGAATTGTTGAGAAAGAAGCTTAAGAGCTGCTTGGAATGAGTCCTCAACTGCTGAAATTTCTGCATTGACTTTTAATGCAAAAATGGGAATGCTTACAGCCAGTATTAATCCTGTAAGAATTATTACTGAAGAAGCTAATCTTACTAACCACTTCGTAAGCTCATCCATAAATTTAGTTTGTATCGATCAGAATTAAGTTTAAAGAATTTTTTTACTTATTGATTGTTTTAATTTAACTTATATATGTGTTCAAGAAGACATTTATAGAGCTTTGAAAAGTCTTTTGCGTGTTATGAAGGCTAGTGAGAAAAGGAAAGGGATAAAAAATATCGCCATAAATAAAACAACTGGACTCTCAGAGAAGAAACCCACAGAAAAGAAATCTTTCATGGTAGGAGTTAAACAAAGAATGACGAAAATAATCGAACTTAAGTAAAACAATGGAGATCTTTTCATGTGCCTTTTTTTATTCGTAATATATATTCTAAGAATAAAATAACTAACGATTAGTCGATTATCACATTAACAAGCAAAAAGCATTACTACCTCAGATAGCAAAGTATAGTTTTAGGGATTTTAAAGTCTAATTCTATTAGGAAATCAAGTTCTCTTTTGAGAGTGGGCAATCTTACTAGAAAGAATTGATAAAGCTCTTTGACAGATTTTTAGTTTGTTCTACAAATCAAAGGTCTTAGGATTGGGTCAGAAGATAATTTTTTAGCTAAACGAAGAGCTAAAGCGATAACTGTGAGACCATTTCCAATACTTGGACAACTCGGGAAGATGCTGGCATCAGAAATATATAAATTATCAATCTCATGACACTTTCCATTTAAATCAACAACTGATTTAGCGGGATCAGTGCCCATTCGACATGTTCCACAGGCATAGCCAACAACAGAAAGAGGAGCCGAACCTCTTGGGTGTGTGGGGGTTTTACTTACTACTTTTGTTAATGGGTCTTTCTCAATAGAATTCAAAGTATTTAGCCATCTGTAAACAAGCCTGTCGTGAGCTTCAAGATTGTTGTGCAAATAATTAATCCGAATTTGTTCACCATTTAAATAGACTCTATTCTCTGGATCTGGCAAGACTTCTGTCATTGCCCACCATGAAATAGATCGTGAAGCTAAACGTCTTAATCCAAAATCAGGAATTAATTTGGCTATCAATGATAAAACTGGTGGGGATTCTGCAAAAAGGACATCTTGTAGAACCCCTCCACCAGATTGAATATGACCAAGAGGAAAATTCACGTTTTCATCTCCCCAATAGTAGTCATTAACTCCTAATGACTTTCCGAAAGATCCATCACTCCGTTTGCTCGCTCGTTGTAAAATACAGGTCATTTGTAAATTCATTAGATTTCTTCCAACTTGGTCAGATCCATTACCTAATCCATTGGGGTGCATAGTTGTTTTTGATCTAAGTAAAATCAAGGGAGTGTTGATTACACCTGCTGCTAAAACAACGATATCAGCAGAAAACAACCATTGGTCACCATTTATATCTACTTCAACTCCTTTTATGAGTTTGCCGCTTGGATTGACATGTAGGCGAATAACTTTTGCATTAGTTCTTAACTCTAGATGTCTTCTATCAGCAGAATATAATCCGAATAATTGTGCATCACCTCGAGGAAAAAATGAACAGCTTGGGTACGGACTATTTTCATTACCTGTAGGGGCTGACCAGCTTAATGGCAAGTCATAAGGACGACAGCCATGACGTTCTAAGGCTTTCCTTATTGATTCAAGAAAGGGTTCTATTCTACGCGGCCCAAAACTATAATTTTTAGAATGAGGAGGTTCAGTTATATCGAGACAAGATTCGCGGCCATGCACTTTGAATAAATCTTCTGCTTTGTTGTAATACTCTTCTAATTCATCATATTCAAATGGCCAGGCAGGTGAAACTCCTTCTTGTAAATTTAGACTTTTGAAATCCTTTTCTCTCATACGTTGTAAGACAGCTCCCCAGATCTTTGTGTTTCCACCTAATGCATAAGTTGTTTGTGGGGAGAAGGGATCACCATCGGTCCCAAACCATTTTTCATTAGGTGGGTGATATCTGTTTTTCTTGAAAAGGTCGACATCTTTTATATTTTGATCTTCGAGAGGTAGTTGAACACCTCTTTCTAGGAGCAGAACCCATTTTCCTTGTCTGCTTAACTCACTGGCGAGTGTTGCACCACCTGCACCACTGCCAATGATAATACAATCATAATGATGATCATCAATAAACATTGCTTTTAAAAATGTCTAATTTTTTTGTTTTCTATAGATCATAATCATATTGACTACTGCCATAGATAAATAAGGACAAATAAAATAATCCAGATTACATCAACAAAATGCCAAAATAAACTTACAGACTCTACTCCCATCTCTCCTGAAGAATAATTTCCTGGAATAAAAGATCGAATTAACATTAACCCCATTAGAGCTATTCCTGTAATCACATGCAAACCATGAAAACCGGTCAAAAGATAAAACATGCTCCCAAACACCCCACTATCTAAGCTGAAAGTTAATTCGGACCATTCGACGTATTGGCCATAAACAAAGTATCCACCCATTAACATAGTTACTAACCAAACAACCCTAAATCCCCATAAGTTCTTTTTATGTAAATATTGCTCGGCAAAATAAATAACAAAACTAGAACTAACTAAAATAATTGTATTAATTAAAGGCATTCTTACGGCAATGCTATTGATTCCTTCTGGATACCACACTGGAGCAGTAACTTTTAGAATTGCATAGCCTGCGAAAAAGGCTAGAAAAATAATACTCTCAGAGCAAAGAAAAATTATAAAGCCTGTAATGTTGTGTCCATCATGTTTAACGTGCCCGGGGACATGATTTAGTTGAAGGTCATTTTTTGTAGTAGTCATACTGAAGAATTATCTAGAGATTTCTGAATATAAAACTCTTCATCAACTACAAAAGGTTTTTTTAAACCGTAGCAATAGGGTTCATTTAAGACAGTGGGGATATCATCTTCAAAGTTTTCATGAGGTGGCGGAGAAGGTAATAGCCATTCAAGGCCAATAGCTCTCCATGGATTGGGAGGAGCTTTTTTTCCTCTAACCCATGAGCTAACCATATTCAAAATAAAAGGTATAGATGCTACTCCTAGAATGAAAGCTCCAATACTTGCGATGACATTCCATATTGCAAATTCAGGATCATAAGAGGCAACTCGTCTAGGCATGCCTAATAACCCTGCCCAATGTAATGGTAGCCAATTGAGAGTAGCTCCTATAAAGGTTAAACCAAAGTGGATTTTCCCTAGACCTTCATAATACATTTTTCCCGTAAATTTAGGGAACCAATGGTATACAGCTGCAAATATTCCAAAAGCGATGGTATTAAAAATAATATAATGAAAGTGAGCAACTACAAAATATGTATTGCCTACATGGATATCGATAGGAACTGTCGCAAGCATGACTCCAGTAATACCACCGAATATAAAGTTAAAAAGCCCTCCCAGACAAAAAAGCATCGGAGTATTTAAACGTATATTCCCCCCCCAAAGAGTTGCAATCCAGGCAAAAACCTTAACTCCTGTTGGAACAGCTATTAGCATTGTGGTAAACATAAAAAGATTTCTCATCCAAAGGGGTGTTCCTGTATAAAACATATGATGTACCCATACAACTAAAGAAAGAATAGTTATTCCAAAGGATGCTATCGCTACGAACTTGTAGCCAAATAGTGGTTTCCTTGAATAAACAGGAAATAATTCAGAAAAGATCCCAAAGACCGGTAAGACCATTACATACACAGCTGGGTGAGAATAAAACCAAAAAAAATGTTGAAATAAAACTGGATCACCTCCTCCTTCAGCTTGAAAAAAACTTGTTCCAAAACTAAGATCAAAAAACAACATAATGGCTGCACCTGTCAGAGCAGGAAGACCTAGTAGTTGAAGTAATTGTGCAGCTAAGACTGTCCAAATAAATATTGGCATACGAAAAAAAACCATACCTGGTGCACGCATTCGGAGAATTGTTGTCACAAAATTAACCGCACCTAATATTGATGAAACACCAGAAAGCCCAATTGCTACTATCCATAGCATTTCCCCATTCACAAAGTTTCCAAGAGGGTTTTGAATACTTACCGGAGGATATGACCACCATCCAGAAGAAGCTGGACCGCCAGGAACAAAAAAACTGGCCATTAATACGACAGAAAAGATTGGAACCATCCAGAATGCCAAGGCATTTAATTTTGGGAATGCCATATCTGGAGCTCCTATCATTGGAGGGACGAGTAGATTTGTTAGCCCACTAAGAATTGGGAATAGAAATAGGAACAACATTACTGTTCCATGCATTGTATATAGACCGTTATATACAGTTGGATCAAATAAATCAGATGGTGGAGTAATTAACTCACCACGAATTAGCATCCCTAATAAACCACCTACTAATAAAAAGAAAAAAGCTGTAACTATATATTGAATGCCAATTACCTTTGCATCTGTATTAAAACTAATATATCTTTTCCAGTTATTGGGAGAAACAGGTCTTTTCTCATTCGTTTTTACTATCCTTTCATCGTAATTAGTTATGGTCATAATATTTATCTAGGATTCATGAGGGGTTAAAGGATCACCTGGGTCATTAACCAAAGGCGAAGGCGAAGGGGACACTGTTGCCCAACCTTTATTACCTTTTTTTAGTCGATTTTGATATAAAAAGCTTGCAGGATTTGAACCATCTATCAGTTCTTTTTTTACAGTTAGACTTAGCCACTTTTTATAATCTTCTTCTGATTGGACGATTACATTTGTTTGATTTTGAGAGAAATAGGCTCCACTGAACATTGCATCTCTCAATCGATATATACCTACTCTGGTTGGTGTGAGACTATATAAAATAACACTGCCTGGAATAATATCTTGCTTGAGTCTAAAAGCAGGAACATAAAAGCTATGAAGAACATCTTTTGAGATTAATCTTAAGTTTATCCTTTGGTTAATAGGGAGATGTAACTCTGAACTATGTACTCCTTCTGGGTAAATAAACTCCCAGTTCCATTGCCTTGAAACCACTTCAATTGGGCCAATTTCTGAAGCTATATGTTGCTCACTTAGAGATGGAGGCGTTTCTCCTGGATTGAATTTTTGTTTTCCTCCTAAGTTCTGAAGAGTGCTATTGACTTTTGTGGCATAAGTCGCAATTGCTAAAACTAATAAAAGGGGAAGTATGGTCCAAATAATTTCTAATTTGAGATTGCCCTCTATTGGTTCTCCATCACTTTCATCGTATTTTTCTGCACGATTAAATATTAAAACCCAACCCAAGACACTTGTACAACCTAGAAAAATAAAAGCCCCAACCCCCGTTTCGAAAGCAAATAGATTATCTACATAAGGTGCTGCCAAGGAAGCTTGAACAGGAAACCAATTATAAGACCAATTAGCTATTAAATTACTCAAATAAATATTGGCAGTTAGGATTAAAGAGACTATTAGGATGCTTTTTAGAGTTAAATTTTTACGCATTTTTTTACTTGTTGTCATGGCAAGATTTCGTTGAGATTATTGCCTTGGATTAATAATTGGTCTGCGGTTATATGAACTCCAAAATCACTAGCAAGCCAAGCACCTAAAGAACCATGCAGTCCCATTATAAGAAGAATAAAAGTACCAACTATTAAATAAGACCAAGAAACTTGCCTTCCATAATCTTTTCTAAATACAAAACGTAGATAACCTCTCCAAATCGTCATAAGTATTAAGATTAATAAGATCACCACACCGCCTATGGCATGCCATAGCATTGTCGTAATAGCTCCCTGACCAAGAATACTTTTTGTTCCAGGTATAGGAACTGCTAAAAGCATTTCAAAAAATCCACTTGCAACAGTGAAAAATGTAATAAATGATGCGGCAAGAATGTTGTACCAGCCAACATCATGAAAGCCCATTCTAGTCGCTGGAATAGCTAAAAACCTTAGGACTCGTTTTTCTAGAGGGTAAAAAGCTCCTGCGAAATCAAAAGCAATTGCAATTGCAAAAAGTCCAATAGTTAGGTGAACTAAATTAGGATGAATTGGGATTTCATAAGGAAGATTATTTGCTCCTAAAGAGTCACTAATCTCGTTAATTGGAGACTTAATCGTAATCAAAAAATATTTATAACACTGGATGACTATTCCAATATTGACTTGTAGGTTTATATTTGTAATCATAACAAACCTTCTCGTATCGCTTTAACTACTGGAACTGTATGTAGGCCATAAATCCAAACTAATTTATCACCCAAATAGACTTGGATTAGGATAAAAAATGCCAGAATAATATCAATAAATAATAAAACTTTAGATATCGATTTAGGGTTTTTTTGACGATCTACATATCGCCAACCTGTTATAAGAGAGAGGATTGCGGCGAGAGACCAACCTAAGGTGCTGTGATAATTTAAGATATCTCTAGAGGCACCATATGGATTGCTCAAGCCAGCCTCAATCTGACCAAATATAATAGCTATAAAAATAGAAATAGTAGCAACGACTAAATTTAAGAAGCTGACTTCAAAAAGATTAACTCTTTTTGTGATCACTCCAATAAAGTCAAATAAGACGGCAATAAGCGCCATTGCAATAACGAAATGAACCACTATTGGATGAATTACGTCAACCCAAGGTAAGTTTTTTTCGTTTAACGACGGTAAGAGCTCGAGCAAAATAAGTCGAGCGAGATAGCTATATATACAGCATGAACAAAATAAAAAAAAAACCAACTAATTTTCTGATTTTAGACATCTTCCTGTATCTATAAATTCTTTCAAGAGTAGCCAATATTACAGAACTCGCTTTTCTTTCTGGCTTCTTTTTAGCTGGTTAAGTTATTTTTTTTGGATAAAGTTTTGCTATCTTCTCGGCTTGCACTTTTTCCTTTTGATATTTAGCTTTTTTTCCATCGCTCGATAAGTTGCTTAAACTTGAAGTGTAAATCACATAGCCTATAATTATTGAAAAACAAAATCCGATTAGCAATATAAAACTTCCTAATGGCGCGTTAGGTGAAAGATAATCAAGTCCAAGGCTTCCCGCAAAAAACATATTTAAAAATTTAATATTGATATCTTAGACAACTCTGAAAAAGAAAAAGCATTCTTTGCCGTATTAAATTTTACAAACCAAGCTTTTTGCTCATTTATTAAGTAATTACACTCTTATTTCAATGACTGAGTTAATGAAAGTATTTATATCGAAGATCCTTACCAAGACATTATCAAAAGAACTAAAAATGAAAAATAAAATCAAAAAGCTTCTAAAGGTAAAAAGCTCGTCAAATATTTTTAAGGATATAGATGCTAAATTATTAGTTGGCTGGGAATGTATAAATTACTCTTTAAAGCAAAAGCAATATATTGAAAACATGAGATTACAAACTCACTTAGCCATGGAAAACCAAAAATTCAAAATATTTCCTGAATAATCTTTTAGAAATCTATTTCTTAGCCAACATCTTTTGCTTAACAAGACCGCTTTTCCCAATCGATTTGGCTTAGATGGCTTCACGAAACCTTCCGTGAGCTTTAAAATTTTTCTTTCCTATCTATGTTGGATTTGAACAATCTTGTCTTTGGATTAACCAAACCTATAAATTCGATATGTAAATTTATAGTTGGAGTACTCTCTTGTATTGGATATGAAAAAAAACACAAAAGTTCAATCTAACAAATCAATAACTTTAATTTTCGGAGGAGTCCTTATCGCTTTTCTCTCTGCTTCTTTATTGGTTTATATAACATCTACAAAGATTTTTAATTTAAGTTAAATCCTCTATAAAAGAGTGATAGGGATCTAGAAATATTGGTCCTTTTATGAGGAGAAACTTTTTATTTATAAGCTGATTAGCTATTATTAATAGTCGTTTTCATTAAAAATAGCTCTTTACTTAGGTAAATAGCTTCATATCCACGAATCATCCCCTAGAATACTTGTTAAGACGAAACATCTATTGAGAATGGATATTGGTTCTCACTCCTGTAGTTTTCTTTGGTTTCCGGAGTCTCTTTACCTTGGGAGTAAGGATGCCATTTATAATCTTTAATACATTAGTTAATTAATAACGTTGCATTATGTGGTGACTAAATAGACTGATGTTGTTCAGTATTTTGTATGCATAGTAATGATTCACTTTACGGCTAATCGCTTTCGAAGGATATTCCAGGAATCAGGTGAAAGGGTACATAGCCTTCAAATTAGTACTCAATAATGATACGTTTAGCGTTTGTTACCCTCGCATCACTGATTTTTTTGGTGCCTTCGTTAGTGCTTTCCGAAGAGATAGACTCTCAATTAATTGATAATAATGATGAATTAATTTCTCATCCACAACAACCTAGGCAGATGAGTAAAGATGAAATTGACGATCTTTTTGGTCCAGATCCATACTTGGGTCCAACATCCTGGTTGGGAGCTCAACAAGATAAAATCAATATAGAGAAATAGTAATAAACGAAAATTGATAAAATAACAATAAATTATTTTTCGCTTTAAGGGAGATCAAAATAGGGATCGATCCGCTTGTGTAATGATTCAAATTTAGTAACCTTAAATCTGTTTAGGCATAGATTACTTGTTATCAATATATGTCTGACTGTTAAAAAGAAACTTGATCAGGAAGTTCTCTTATTAATTCAGCTCTGAAAAATCAAGGAAACTACTGCAAGCTAGAGGAAGTTGTTTTTAAAGTGATTTTACTGAAACCTAATGTTAGAGATCATTTCTTTGAGAATTCCTTATCTGAGCAAAGCATGATCTATCTGAATAGTGATGTTTTATTGCTTCGAGAAAATCAAAATAAATTCATCTAGACATTTTAGGTTGGATCGCAATATTTCCATTTCTTGAAGAACTATTTTATAAGAAGTAGTTATTAGGCCTTCCTTTCATCATCTTATGGAGTCCATTTTTTGGCATAGTTTACTTACAAAAATTGAATGACAAAAAATTTAAAGTGCTATTGAGTGAAATTCATCATTTCATTTAAGGATATGTACTTAAATGAAATGAATCCTTATTAGGGCTTCAGAAGATGTGGTTGCGGTTTGATTGAATTTCAAAGAGAATTAATAGTATGGAATATAAGAATGTTTTAGGAACTGAACTCACAACTTGCAATTGCAATCCTATGACAGGATGGTATCGAGATGGAGCCTGTAAGACAGATCAATCTGATTTTGGGATGCATACTGTTTGTGCTGTGATGACAAATTCGTTTCTTCGGTACAGCAAGGCCCAAGGTAATGATTTGATCACGCCTAACCCGCAATATGATTTTTGTGGATTAAAGCCAGGGGATCATTGGTGTTTATGCGCACCTAGATGGAAAGAAGCTTATGAAGACGGAATGGCACCGATGGTTAATCTAGAGGCCACAGAAGCCAGTACATTGCAGGTAGTTGAATTGGAGGTATTGAAAAAATTTGATTATTTAAAATCGAGGAATTGAAGAACTTTTATTTGACTACAAATAGAGAAACTACTTAATGAAAACAATTCCTGCTTTCCTCCGTCAAATATTTATGATGTCAGAATAAGTCCAATTTTTTGAGGACTTACTTATAAGAAGTTTTGATAAGCTAGATATAGACATATAACAAAGTGACGTTACTTTCAAATTAAATTAATAAAAAAAATTATGTGTACAACACATTTATGCATCGCTTTTTATGTATTGAGTTTTTGTTGTCTAGGGTGGTTTGGTTCTTTGGCGTTGATAATGATTAAGAGTAGTAAAGACCAAGGGAATAAATACATTATAGACCCTCTCGCTTTATGGATTAATAGTGAGCTGGTTGACCCTGCTAGATGTTTTCAAAGAGAAGCTCTTAAACCTTTTATTAGTTATTGTTCTGACATGGCTAAAACCTGGAACCAAATTGTTGGCTCAAAACCTGAGTTGAATTTTTAAAATAGGCACTTTGGGATTGAATTAAAACAAAGTAAACCTATTGTTGAGATACGGTTTTATCTGCAATTACCTACAAAATCTTGCCTTCATAATCACAGAAGGCAAGATTGAGTAGTTAAATTAGGTATTCATGTCTTCTGATCATTTAGTTCTTCTCTACTCTTTTTTAGGCTTGCTAGTAACTACATCCCTTATATGTCTTAATAATGTTAGGCACGATGCTGAGAAAAGGATGAAAGAACCTGTTGATTTCTTAAGTTATCTTAAGCAAAAAGCCGAAGGAGATGAAGTAGATAGATTAATCCTACAGAAAATAGAAATTAAAGATATTGCGGCTTGATTAAGCTACTTGAGGTTGATTTTTTCTAAATAATTCTTCTCTATAAGCTTATTTTCATTTTCAGCTAAAAAGAATCAGATGAAAAAATTACGATAATTGAGGGATAGTTGTGAATTTAGATTGTTTAATAGGCTGTTAACTTTTCCCAGAATTTTTTCCAAACCCTGCCTCAAAAGGAAATACTTGCTCACTTCCTAAGTCTGGGAATGCACTCATTTTCATTCCAGGTTTTGTTTGATTGGTGAGGACCTCTTCATTATCTTCAGAAGGCTCAATGACTATTTGTAGAGGGTTATCTCCGTTGTCTTCTCCCTCCATTGCTACAGACGTATTTAGGTTTGTGAAAAGAACTGATGAGCTGATAAGAAGAAACAAAATGGAAAAAGATACCATTTTAAATATTGTCTTTAGCATAGGTCTTTGAGAAAGCTTGCTTTAATCTAGCTGGATTTAGGATATAAGCATTTTCTTACCTCTCTTATTAAGTTCTATCTAGAAGACTAGAGAATGCAAGTTTAAAATTGCCCTGAAGGAGTGATTTAGCATTTAAATTATTTTAATTTATGTAAATAAGCTTTAAGCTATATTTCCTTCTTAAGCAAATGGGGAAAATATATTTTCTTCAATTTAAGAAAAGATAATTTATGTATCTATAGGAAAAGAAGTGGATGACTTTTATTTAAATTATTGCTTGATTGGAGAGGATTATAAATGAAAATGAAGTATTTAAAAAAAGAAATGAAATTCATTTTTGGTTTTATATTTATATTCTTAAGCTTATTTATAACCTCCCATAGAGTTGAATCTTCTGAATTTATTAACTGGCAAGAAGTTTCACAAACCAATGAGTCAATAATTTATATTGATGTAGAAAGTATAAAATATAAAAATAATGTCCTTAATGTAGATACAAAATTCGATAGAATTGATACTGAAAACAATCAAGCTATCTCTTCTGAAACTGTTAAGTTTCAAATTGATTGTAGTAATAGGTTATATAAAGATGGAGTTAATAAATGGAAAACCCCAGTAAATAAACTTATTAAGCAAGCTATAATTAATAGCTGTCTTTATTAAAAAGAAATTATTCTTGGTTTTAATAGATCTAAATTAACAGTAATTTCTTATATTGAATTTAACCTTCACTTACCATTTATTATCGAGTCTCATTTTAGCATCATTTATTAACAAGATTGTAAGATTTTTAGCATTTACTAGAGTTGAGAATTGATTTTTGTAAATCGAATAGAGTGTGAACTTGATTTGAGATTCTAATTTGCTTTTTGCTACTAGCGCAATACCACTCCATACAATTAAAAGAATTAGGTAGGAGACACAAGCAACCGCGAACTTTTGAATTGTTTTACTCATTTTATGTCTTTGGGGCTTGCATATTTTTTCAAATAGTCTTTTTATTAGCTTAGTTTAACGTCAAGCATGTCAATACTAGATTCATTGCCCTCTGGGTGGCTTATAGATCCTATGGGAGATCGGATGATTCTTTTTATCAAGGATCCAATGTCTCTGAAAAATTCGCCTAAATTCTATATAGATCGATGGTCAGCAATTAATGGTTCTAGGAGTAAGTTTAAAAATAGAAAAATATTGATCGAAGAAGATGCTATTAGAATATGGAATAACTTAATTGAGGATGGTTGGAATAAATTTGAAAGCTTAGGACCTAAAGCAGCATAATTATATGACTTCAAGTTTTAACGAGCTGATCAAGACATTAATTATATTTTATCTTCTCATCATAAAAAAATAATTTGTAGATTCAAACACTTAAGTCTTATCAATCAATAAAATTAATTAGACAGTAGCTGATTTTATAGGACAATAAAAGGTATAGGCATTACTATCTTGAAACCTGATTTTTCCGAAAGAGTTAAAGAGCTTCAATTGCTTGGCTGGTCTGAAAATGGCGCAGAGATATATACTGAAAATATCGATAATAATAACAGGATATTTTTATCTTTAAACAATCTAAATCTTATTATCTTATTATCGGCAATTTTTTTATTTATTTTTATCTCTCTACTTGCATATATTTTTATAAGTAAGAATAAAAGTATAAGTGAGAACTTAGATAAGTCTGATTTAAGCAAAAATAAAAACAATTTGACAAACTTAATCAAAAATGAACAAGATTTTAATAGAGTTATGATAGATCCCTTAATAATTTCAACAAAATCCACACTTAAAACAAATTCAACTAGTAATTATTTTAAAGATGTAGTCACCATATTTAAAATTACTTCAATTGATACTGATATAATCGTGCAGCATTTATTGTTAATTATATTTATTTTTGTTGAGATCTTATTTAGTGTAATTAAATTGATCTATGAGTTACCTCTAAAAGGTAAAACTTACTATGAAAAAGAATTATTATCACCTGAAAAACAATATATTCCTGATTTTGAAGAGCGTAAAGAATTTAAAGATAGAAGAGTTCAATTATTTAAAATGAAGAATATAGAATTAAAAAATTTCTTGAGAGGGACTCCTAATATATCACGACTAAATAAATCGAAATTAGTAGAAATGATTCTCGAGATCGAATTTACTAAGATTAATAATAGTTAGAATTATGAAAATCACATTAGACAATCAATCAAGTAACGGTAATATTTTAGAACATTTAACACAAAATCTATTTTCTTTACACCCAGAAAATAAATTATTTAGCCTTAGATCAAAAACTTGCCTTTATCTTTACCCTTTACGTAAAGACTATAATTGTTTTCTTTATCACGATCTATTACCTAATACTAGAATTATTATTGAGCCACTTATTCCAGGAGAATTGATTGCTTTAAAATATAAGCAAGGTTTACTTGTAAAAGCTACATCAAAATATCGAGATAATATACTAAGATCAATTCAAAATACTATTAACATACCCAGTAATTTAAAAGTAAATGATATAATATATATTTTAGGAGTGATTTATAAGCTAAACCCTAAAAAGATAAAAGCATACCATGAAATTAGAAAATATCATTATGATAGTTTAAATAATACTACTCAAACATCATTCTGCGCTTTTCAAATTTTAAATACCGATTTAAATCAAATTTCTCAATTAGTTTCCTTAAAAGCCCTGGGTTTTTGTATTCCCCCTAGTGAAAATGTAAAGGTAAATTCCTATCAAGCTGAACTCTATTTAGATCTTATAGAGCAAAGACAAATTAATAATAGGATTTTCCCTAATAAAGGAATTGTATTAAAAGTCAATTCTCGAAAACTTCAGAAGCAAATCGGCAATAAAAATAGTATCATTAATTGGGCTTGCTCAGTGACGAACAGAAAAGTTTAATTATGAATTTCTCAGCAAAAGATATAACGCAGAAAGCAAGAGAGGAAGCAAAAACTAAATATAATGAGGAGAAGCAAAAACTAGCTCTTCAGATGATGATAATGAGTTATTATAAAATCAAATCAATGTTAACAGAATCTGGACTAAGAAAAGTACAAAATATAGATCAGAAAAGAAATAATGATGATAATTATAATAAAAAATTTAGTGAGATTATCTTGACAACTATGGACGAAGATTGGAGTACTTCCTTAGCTAAATTGGTAACTAATATTTCTAAACAGTATGGTTTAGTTCCTGGTAAGGATTTCAATATTGAAGTGGAAAATGATCATTTTAGTGAAGAGAAAAATTTAGACTTTTATGTCTAAATTTTTATAATTTAAACTATTTATAGAATTTTAAATTTACCTAATTAATAAATGTTTTCATACTTTGAGTAAGTCTATCAACTCTTTTTTTATTTACCCCATTATCTCCAATACCTACTCTAGACTCAGACCTCACTTGTATCAGACCTTTTTCGGGTAAAGATTTTATTTCTAAATCATCTATGTAGTGAAGCCACCTTGTAGAAGCTTCTGCATGAATGTAATTGTCTGTTTTTTCTATTACTTTAGTTCTTGGCGTTTCTTCTACTAATTGACCAACTTTTTGAAAGCTTTTCTCCACATCATTTGTCTCCCAGTTAGTTAGTATGCAATGCGTTACCACTACACATTTGGAAAGCTCTTTAGTTGACTCATTAGCATGCAAAGGCTTACAAAAACCAGCGCTAATAGAGATGATCAAAATTAGAATTAATAGGTTTTTATTTACTTTATTGAATGGAGATCGGAAGGGTTGCATAAATTTTTTTGAATTTGGATTGTTGTTTATTGTGATCAACTATTGGGCAAGGATAGCCTCTTCTTTCTATGGATGATATATCTCCTGAGATTAAATCATGATTATTAATATGTTTTAACTCAGGCAACCAATATTTTATATAAATAGCTTGTGGATCAAATCTCTTTGTTTGTGTATAAGGATTAAAAATTCTTAAGGGTTTGGAATCCATACCACTACTGGCACTCCACTGCCATCCACCATTATTTGAAGCAATATCACCATCAACTAGTTTGCTCATAAATAATGATTCGCCTAACCTCCAATCACAAATTAAATCTTTTACTAAAAAAGAGGCCACAATCATTCTGCATCTATTATGCATCCACCCACTGGCATTAAGTTGTCTCATTGCGGCATCGATTATAGGAAATCCCGTAAAACCGTGGGCCCATGAATCAAAATAGCTTGAATTATTTTGCCAAGGGAAATTAATCCATTTACTTCTAAATGGACCTTTTGCAAGTTCAGGAAATGCAAATAAAGCATGATGATAAAACTCTCTCCAAATTATTTCTTTCTCCCATGTGATTGTGGATTTAAGAGATCTATCTTTATTGGCATTTAATGAAATTATTCGTGAATTGATAATTTCATTTATAATAACTCTTGGACTAATTGTTCCAGATGCTAAGGCAGCACTTAAAAAAGAAGTTCCTTGGATACTTGGGAAATCTCTGTTTTTTGCATAGGTGTAAATTGACCCGTTAACCATTGCAGGTGAATTAAGTTTTTGTAGAGATGATTTTTGTGAAAATTTAGACAATTGAATTTGAGCAGCTTTCTCACCAGGAATGCATGGACATAATGAATAACCTTCAAAACTCCAATCTAATTCGTTGAGGTTTTTTATTATGTTTAGTTTTTCCCAAAAAATAAGATTTTCTTTTTTGATTCTCATTGTTTCAACTCTTTTAAGATATGAAGGTTTAGATATTATTGAAAAACCTTCAGGATAATTATTTTCTAATTTCCTTTTCCATGATATTGAAAAAGGAGTATAAACCTTATAATTGGTTTCACTTTTTGTTTTTATTTCTCCTGGATCAATTATAAGATGATCCCAAAAATCTATAGATCTTAAATTATTTTCTTTTAAAATTCTGATTAATATTTTATCTTGCTTCCTAAAGAATGGATCAATATCTTTATTCCAAATAATTAACTTAGAATTTATCGATTTGCATAAGTTTGGCAATATTTCATAAGGATTTCCTTTGATAATTAATAATTCACTTCCCGAATTCTGCCAATTTAACTTTAGTTCTTTTAAGCTTTCTAAGATAAACCATTTTTTAGCATTAGAAACATTTGAAGAATTAAACCTTTTTGGGTCAATTATATATAACCCTATTAATGAATCGTTTTCTCTCGCAGCATAAGATAAACCTATGTTGTCTGACATTCTTAAATCGTTTCTATGCCAGAAGATTACGCTTTCTGATCTCATCCTGATAGAATAATATTTTACTTGAATCTTAGGGTGGATCTAAGTAAAATAGCTTTCATTGCTTTTATACATGTTCAAAATAGATACAAGTAGTGTTAAAAATATATTGGATGGGTTCCTGGTTTTAAATTTGTTTGTAATAATTTTAGGCTTTTTTTTATTTCTTTTAGGAGTAGTATTTAGCACTCAAGGATATTTATTTCTATATCAGTTTTTTCAAAAACTTTGGTTCCCTTTGTTTATTCCTGCTCTGAGTACATTTTTTACGGCTATACTTATTCAAGGAATTTGGGGCCTTTTCTCTAAGAAATGAAAATTCTTTTTTATCAATATCCCTGTTTATTGAGAAATTAATATTTTTAACTTCAACTAAGAAGATGAACTAATGAGTGAAAAATATATTTTTTTTATTCTCATCGCTATTGGTTTTTTACTTATCAAAGTATTGATTGCCTTGTTCCGTTGGTTACTTTTTAAACAAGTTTCTTACCAGGTAGAAGAATTTTCTAGATCTGCAAAGATTCCAAAGGTTTTTAGAGATGGAATAAAAATCAAAATCAAGTGGTTTTAATTAACCTTGCCCGGACTTTTTAGAACGAAACAGGGCTAAACTTGAAATGAGTGCAAGAATTGTTACAAAACTAGATATCATATGAGACTTTTTGAACTTATAGTGGGTTGGCTTTTTTATTAGGCGAATGATTTTTGATTTGGTAGCACTTGCGCATTCTGATTTTGGTGTAAGTCATTTCACTACAGATTTAATACTGGTTTTGTCTTTTGCAGTAGTTACTGCTCTTCCGATGTCTTTGTTAAGACCTCATATCAATGAAAGCAAAGTGAAAAGTTCTGTTTTTAAATAGTTTATATAATTTATATAGCCTTTTCCCTTAGCTATATGAGCATATATCGATATTGATTAATCTGGTTTAACTGATTTTTTTAACCCTACATATAAAATATATTCTTTTTAATCAAATTAAATTGAGGTTTGAGCTAAGAACTTCGGAATTTTTTATGCGATTTATCTAAATAGGATTAAACCGACTTTAAGTTATTTGTATGTTTTCAGTTTGAATATTGATTGGAAAGGCATTTTTGGGAAGCCTTTATGAGCATGTTTTGAAATTTTTAAGAAGCTCGCTTAACGCTAAATTTTTGATTTGCCTAAAAGCTTAAAAAGGTAATGGAAGCTTTTTGGTAATTAGATTTCATGTTTTCCGATCTCAAAACTTTGTTTTTAAATTTAGATTTATCTTTAAATTTTCTTCAGAAAAATTTTTGAATTTCGTAGAAATTTTTTCTTAAAGCGATCAAAAGATTTAATTATGCATTTGAGAACCCAGTTGTAGATAGGGTTTTCAGATTATCCTCAAGACTTTCTTCTCTTTTTATAAGGCAAGATCCTGTCTTGTAATTGGTTGCTGTTTATATCGCAGTCATTAAGGATGCTGAAATGTTTGCTTTGCAAGCA
>CETG01191683.1_pt1 | contig 37672 bp, 41 predicted proteins | sample 361471 | NCBI WGS metagenome assembly CETG01 (sample SAMEA2622696, study PRJEB7988) | marine metagenome | isolation source: saline water (ENVO:00002010), including | reverse complement strand
CTACTCCAGCATCATCAGGAAAGTTCCACTGCCATGAACCTGCAATTGGATAAATTAATGCAGTAAGTACAAGAGAAAAAACAATAAATTCTCCAAACTTTATTCTTTCTGCAACTACACCAGAAACGATAGTCGCTGCGGTTCCAGCAAAAGCTGCTTGAAATAGGAAATCTATACTTGGAACTAGAGCTTCAGCATCTGTGGGGGTGGGATCTATAAAGGGTCCGCCTAGCTTTAATACTCCTGGTATGAACCAATCAGATGCATACATAAGGTTATATCCAATAAACCAATATGCTGTTACAGCAAGAGTAAATACGATTAAATTTTTGGCAAGTATGTTTACAGCGTTTTTCTGCCTACACATACCTGCTTCAACCATTGCAAAACCGGCATTCATGAAAATCACAAGTACTGCGGCTACCATTACCCATAGGTTGTCAGCAAGTGCTTGTGGAGTTAGTTCAAAATCTCCAGCATGAGCTGAAAGATTGAAAAGACCTAAACCAAGAAGAGCAAGTGGAACACATGCAAGCCAAGCAATTGACTTGTTAGAGCTAATTCCACGAATACTCTTAAGTAATAACATCGAACCTTCAAGAAGACTTGCTTCTTGGAGACGCTTATTACTTCGCTTTTGGTTTGAATTCAAAGCATAAGTCATAGAGTGATTCTGAAAAAAAAGAGTTTTAACCCTTGATACTACAAAATCAATTATCATCACTTGCATCAGCTTTCTGATGTGTTTAAATATACAGAAATTATTAATAGTTTGATTTGACTTAACTTGATCTAAGAGAAAATTATTTATTTTGAGAATATATAAATTAATGATTTCTTATATTTCACCAATAGTTTTAAGGTGTTTTATGATCTTTGATATTTTTATTTCTTCATCACTAAGACCAAATTTATTTCTATCAATCGCATTAGACATATAGCCTGAATCGTCAACAAATTCTTCTTCATCTTTAATAGTATAACTGACTTCTTTAATTGGCATATTGAAATTAGAATTTATATTGTTTCCTATCATTCCTCTAGCTAGCAAAGCCTCTTCTACAAGCAGCCCAACCACTTTAGATCTACTTAGCAGTTCTTCACTGGCAAGCTCATCTATGATTTCAAGTATCTTTTTTCTAGGTAGGTAACCAATACGATTTACTTTTTGAGCCATGTTGTACATTTCTGTAACCTAATTGTATCATAATTGTTAATATTCTATCAATCTTTATTGTAATTAATTTCATCCGTTATCTAAGTATGTAAGTATGTTTTGCTTTGTAAAGTTATTATCTAATTAGGTATCACTACTCATTACAGCAGGTAATAAAGCGATTAGAAATAAAATATCAGAACACTCCTCACACATAAAGTTCTGATCTAAGGCATCTTTTGTTCTTCAATAAAGATGCCTTTTTTTAAGCTATTTAATTATTAAAATGTATCCGATCAGAACTAAAAAACAATCTAATAAAGAAAGGATAAATATTTTAAATATTTATATAAAGACTTAATCTGATGAGCGAAATAATTTTCAATAAAAAGCTTATTTCTATTTTAAATCCACAGAATGAATTATTCTGGACCAAAAGTCATGCATTAGAATTTTTATATTACTTATATATCTCAAGTCATGGTGAAGCTTGGATGAATGACAATCAAAATGTAGTTTGCTTACATTTTTATAGGGATATTAGTAATAATGATGATAAGAGTCATCTATATTTAGAGAAAGGATATACAAAAAAATTCTCGCATAAGTCAGTATTTTTCTCGAGAGAAAAACTCGATAGATCTTACGCTGTAGAAAGATGGTTGTTAGCCAGAGAATCAGGATATGATTTCTGTAAAGCTCAATGGTAGTAGAAAAGTATTGTGTTGAATAATAATTATTATAATAACGCTGATTCTTTTGGAGACTTTTTTGATTCACAATGGAAATCACTAAATAGTGTCGATTCTCAAAAAGGCACTCAAGAAAAAAAGGATTTAGTTTTGTCTTATATTAAGGATCATCCCTTTTATAGAGACAACCCAAAACTAGCAAAAGACATTATAGATTTTAGAATAAGATTGCTGGGTTTTAATTGAAAAAAGGTTTCTTTCGCGATTTTTATTAATTTTTCTTAATATATTAAAGAATTGTAAATCCCCATGAATTCTTTAGCATTTTCCCAAACCAAGCTTTTAATGACGGCCTTTATAGCTTTGCTTTGCACCTTCATTTCCTTTAATAATTTTGGATCTATTATTGTTTGATCTTAATTAATTACTCGTCTTCTTTTTTTCCTATCCAATCTTCTGGCTTTTCAAGCATCCAGTCAAAGACTCCTTTGGCATCTAAATTACTTGAAGCAATAACGAATAATACAATAAATACTATGCTTGATATCGCTATCACGATAATAGTAAGACTATCCAAATTAAACTCACTTATTGGGATAGCAAAGTAGAATTTATCTTTCATATATAAATTAATAATTACCAAATAATTTTACTATTATTTTCTGCATAACCTTCATATTTTAATATATATATACTTTATGATATTTAGACATTTATAAATATTTATTTAAATTGATAAATTAAAATAAATAACTATATTTATATCTAGAAATTATTGTATTAATAGATAAATAATTATTTAATTAAAAAACCCTATCCTAAATAGATATATTGTCATAGCTAAAATCGGTCCAACACCAAATATGAATAATATTAGCTTTGCATTTCTACTTTCATTTGGTTCTAATTTTGTAGGGGGATTTTGATTGATAGTTCTCTTCTTTTTCTTTTTATTCATGACTATAATTGATTTTTATAACACTATCATATAAATATTTTATCTGTTTAGTTAGGAATATGGTTTCATTAACTATATTTAAAACTAATATTAAGTAAATTTATCCTAATAGATATTGTTGTATAATAATATTAGAGATAATTTAGTTTTGACTTCAACAAAAAGAGAAGAAGTTAGCTCTCATCTTCGATATATTCGTTTGGAATTGAGGGATATGCATCAAATGCTAATTAATGATGGTCTTCTTCCAGAGCTGACAGAAGCCAGAGAGTTATATGCTCAACTAGATGCTTTATATCAATTATTATCAGATAAGAAGAAAAGAAAAGGTAGATCAGAATTTGAAGAGTTACCTTAATTTGTATGACTAGGTATTTTTTGACTCATATTCTCTTCTTCGATCATGCATCTGATCTAAATCCTTATATATAGATCTAAGTTTATCAATTGTTTCTTCTGTTTTATTTATATTTTCCAAGGAATTCATAGCTGTTATAATGCTTTCCTTGGCATCTATAAGTTTTTTACACTCTGAACTGCCTGCTTCGTAGGACATGTCTGAATTACTTTTTAATAAATATAGCTTATAAATTTCCTAAAACTTTTTTTGTTTATTAATTTTTAATCTATAAATAACTAATAGAGACAATTTAATCTCTTGTAACTAGAAATAATATTACCAAGCTAACAAAAAAAATGGCTATTAATATCTCAGTGAGAGGATCTGTTACTGGCATTCTTAGGTAAATAAAGATAAATATTATAATTATTAATATCTTATCTCGATCTTATCTATAATATTAAATTGTTAATCATCTTCTTCCTTTATTATCGTTTCAATAAATTCTATAATATCCTTTTCACTTATATCCTTTAAATGTATATTTTCTTTCATTGCTTTATATAATTCCATACAAGAAGATTTTGTCTTAGAGTTCATTTTATGTCCTTTAGTTAATTATCTTGATAAATAATATTTTTTCTCTATTCCGTAAGTGTTGGGAACTGTTATTTTACAGCCTTTATCTAAGTTGATGTCACATTTGTTATTAAGGGCCATTGTCTTCCATGTGCAAACTATTTCTTTCTCTTCTGAGTTTTCTATAATCCAACCTTTCTCTAGATATTCTTTTAAGTTTTCATTGCCACATGATTCAGTTATTATTAATTCATTGTTCTCTTGAGTCTCTTCTTCTGTCTCTGTCTCTTCCACCGTATCAATTATAAATTCTGGTATTATAGAATTGGTTTGACATCCATTAATTAATATAAATAAAGGAATAAAATAAATTAGAATTCTTCGGTTCATTTTTTACTTACTGAATATTTTCATTATATTATCTTATAAAATTTTAAAATAAGTTAATTATATATATTTATTTTATATCATTCGTCAATTATTTTAAGAAGTTCTTCCATTTTTTTCATTATATTTTTCACATCTAATGGATCAGGCATAAGAAGTTCTTCAGTTACACTCAAGTGCATTTTTCTAAGTTCAGCTCTGAGCTCTTTAATTTGATCCTTTACTTTCACTTTCTTATCATTAACATTGGTCATATCTAAAAGGTATTTGTAAAAATGTATTTAAAATATTTTACATTATCTAAGACAAATATAGTTCATATCCAAATAAGTTGTAATTAGACTTAGTAGAACTATTTTATTTGATTAGAAGAGCCATTGCAGAAATTTGTTGCCAACATCTTTTTGTATTTACTTTTTGTTATTCGATTTTTATCTGTATTAGTGTAAATTTCTAGAAAGTTTTTCTGGCAATTTATGTTTGCTCTAGAATTATGTACTATTGGATGGATATAAACTGCACCTAATAATAATAAAAAAGCTAAACCAATTTGTTGTTGGTTATCTTTCAAAATCAAATTAATATTCTTTTTTAAATCTAACAATTTCCTTAACCATTTATCAGGCAGACCTATTTGAACAAATAATATCTCTACCCACCAAGGTAAGGGTTTTTTGGGAATTTCTTTGATCAAGTTTCTTTTTGTCTTTGACTGATCTTCTGGCTTTTTGTTGTTCATAGTCTTAATTTAATGATTTCTTGAAGCATCAATTTTTAATTTATTTATAAAGAATATAATAAAGAAAAAGCTACTTAAAAACAATTTCTACACAAAATTTTTACGTTTATATCTTTTGAAAATTAAATTTTAGTGATAGGCTTTAGACTAAACTATCTAAGCAAATGCCAAAGAAAAGAAGAAAGCTAAATTCAGAATTTGAGAAGGAAATAACAAAGGCTCAGAAGAATGTAGAATTATTCTTAGCTAAGATATATGACATAGCAGAAGAGGATATTCAGTCAGAATATTTAACTGCTTTTAAAGTGGTTATTAATTCTTTTGATATTTTGAATGCCAGCTATAAATCAAATGGGTATTTAGAGAATTCGATGGATTTATTAATTACTTATAGGGATTTATTGGATAAATTCATAAATGAATATGAAATATAAATATTTATGAGCTAATTATTTATTCTATAAGGAACTACTTCTATATCAATTGGAAGGTTGTTTATTAGTCTATATCTGATTTCTTTGTATTTGTTAAAACATTTTCTAGTATTGTATTTATTTCTGCATAATTCTTGAATATCGTTATATGATATAGCGTAGGTTTTATTCGTACTAGCGATAGTAATTAGATAAATTAATATGGAAAGATAAAAAAGTAAATTTCTTTTAATTGTATGTTTCTGCAAAATTAAAATCGAATTTCCTTAATATTATTATCTAAATTTCTTTTGTCATGTCTTGTTAATTTCTATTAATTCTTTTAGTGATTCTTTCTTCAGGGTTGTTGTTATAAATACCTCTTGGGCTGATTTCCCTCTTCGAGCAATTATCTTAAAGCCACCCTTAATTGCTACTGAGATCCTTAGATTTAGGTTTTCTGAGTTTGATCTAACTCTACAGATCCTACCTGGAATAATAGTTTTAATTTGAGCATTGTTTGAAAGCTTTTTAAGTAAAGGAACTAATCCTTCTATAAAAGTGCTGTGAGTGAGAACAACTCTTCCCATTTATCTCTCTATTTAACCTTACAGTTTCTATAAACAATAACCTTTTAAGAAAACTTTAGAAAGTATTTGATTCTTTTTTTATTCAGTTAAATTTTTTATATAATTAACTTTATTAAAATTGTTGATATATAATATAATCAAATAAAAAATAAAAATGCTTTTTGATATTGCTTGGGCAGCTCTTGCCGCAATCTTCACCTTTTCCATAGCTATGGTTGTTTGGGGTAGAAATGGTGATGGATCAATTGATATTTAGTTCAAGTTTAATTGATTCTTCACAATTATCTAAGGCTGATGTACTAATGATTTATTCATCGGCTTTTTTCCTGGTTTTTATTAGCATTGGTATTTTATATCTTTCATTTATTTCTTGGAAAGACAATCGCAGACTTAAAGATAGGTGAATTGATTTCTTATTTTAGACCTCTTTTCTCTCTTCCCTCTTTTATAGTCTCTTTAATAAGCTCAATAGCTTGAGTTAGTTTTTTAATACTGTTTTTGTAGTTATTTAAATCTTTTTCAGCTCTAGAATCCTCAAATTTTAATAGGCTCATTATTTCATTGGTTTTGGCTTTAGTGCTAGATTCCTCTATTTCTTTAATATCTTTACTAAGAGAAATTATCTTAAAAATTCCAATAGGTATTATTCTTGAATAATATTTATTATTAGTTTTAAAGTGTCCACTCTTTTCTTTTAAGTCAACAATTAAAAATTTTGATATATCTTTAAAAGATTTTTCTTTAAACAATTCCAATGTAATACTTGCTGATTCAGAAATTAAAGTTGAGTCAAATCCAGTGGATTTACATAGAGCCTCAAAGAGTGGATCTAAATGATTCTCAGGATTATATCCTTGAGTTAATTCATTGAAAATGCTTTTTATCCCAAAAGAGAAAAAAGCATCTTCTTCAAAACCTTTTTGATGTTTAAGTAAATTCAATTCCACAAGGATCTCATCTGCAACCCGCTTGTATATCGCAGGAATTACATATGGAAAGCTTTTGTGGAAAAGTCTTTTACTATCAGAGACTGTTAGATCTTCTTTCAAATCTTTGTTTGCGTAACCTTAATAACCTTAGCTACAAGCGTTCATTATCGTTAAGATCGTGGAAACCGATACATTATTATGATTCCTTTTGTTATTGAAGAATCTGGAAGTGGAGAAAAAGTCTTTGACATCTATTCAAGATTGTTGAGAGAAAGAATAATTTTCCTTGGAGAACAAGTAAATAGTGATGTAGCGAATAGAATAGTTGCTCAATTACTTTTCTTAGAAGCTGAAGATCCAGACAAGGATATTTATATGTATATAAATTCTCCAGGAGGTTCTGTTTATGATGGTTTAGGTATTTTTGATACCATGCAGCATGTAAAACCAGATATCCAAACAGTATGCGTTGGCTTAGCTGCAAGTATGGGGGCATTCCTTTTATGCGCTGGTTCGAAAGGTAAAAGAAGTAGTTTAAGACATTCAAGAATAATGATTCACCAACCTTTGGGAGGGGCAAGAGGTCAAGCAAGTGATATAAGAATTCAGGCTGACGAAATTTTATTTTTAAAACAGCGACTAAATGAAGAATTGTCTTCTAGGACTGGACAAAATATAGACAAAATAAAAGAAGATACGGATAGAGATTTTTATATGTCCCCATTAGAAGCCGTCTCATATGGTTTGATTGATACTGTCTTAGATCAAAAACCTTTCAAAGCTATTTAATTTAGCAGTTGGGGGGTTCTTCTCTTTTGTGGGATGTCAGTGAAAGTTGAAAGAATTTCTACAAATTCAGCCCCATCCATAGTTTCTTTTTCTATTAAAAGTTCAACTAGTTTATCCATTGCCTCTCTATTCTTAGAAATTATTTCCAGAGTATCTTTATAACAACTTTTAACCATTTCTCTAACATTATCATCAATTTGTTTTGAAATAGCATCTGATACATCGTTCCTATTCATTAGATCTCTTCCTAAAAATACTTCCTGACTTTGCCCTTCAAGAGATAGAGGTCCTAAATCACTCATCCCAAACTTTGTAACCATTTGTCTTGCCATTGACGCAACCATTTGAACATCACCTCCAGCGCCGGTTGTGACTTCAGCCCTTCCAAAAACAATATCTTCAGCGGCTCTTCCACCTAAAGCGCCCATGATCCTTGCTTTTAATTGCGATTTGCTTATTAATGACTGATCATCATCTGGAGTAAACCAAGTAAGTCCTTGGGCTTGACCTCTAGGGATAAGTGTTACTTTCTGGACTGGATCATGATCCTTAACAAGTGATCCAATCAAGGCATGACCTACTTCATGATAGGCAATTAATCTTTTGCTTCTTCCATCGACTAAAGGTTGCCCTTCCATTCCTGCAATAATTCTGTCAACGGCATCATCAATTTCTTGAATTCCTATAGCTGCTTTTCTTCTTCTGGCAGTAAGAATAGCAGCTTCATTTAAAAGATTAGCTAAGTCTGCACCTGTAAAGCCAGGGGTTCTTCTGGCAATATTTTCTAACGTTAAATTTTTCTCTAGCTTTTTGTTCCTGGAATGAACACCCAGTATAGATAATCTTCCTTTAATATCAGGAGCTTCTACTGTAACTTGTCTGTCAAATCTGCCAGGTCTCATTAATGCGGAGTCAAGTACATCAGGTCTGTTGGTTGCAGCAATTAAAATTATTCCACTATTCCCTTCAAATCCATCCATCTCCGTAAGGAGTTGATTTAGGGTCTGCTCCCTTTCATCATTACCCCCACCTATCCCAGCTCCTCTTTGCCTACCGACAGCATCTATTTCGTCAATAAAAACCAAACAAGGACTATTCTCTTTAGCTCTTTTAAATAAATCTCTGACTCTACTTGCTCCTACACCTACAAACATTTCAACAAATTCAGAACCTGATAGAGAGAAGAAAGGCACACCTGCTTCTCCAGCAATAGCTTTTGCAAGTAGAGTTTTACCTGTACCTGGAGGTCCTACAAGTAAAACACCTTTTGGTATTTTTGCTCCGACCGAAGTAAACTTTTCAGGTCTCTTTAAGAAAGTAACAACTTCTTCAAGATCTTCTTTGGCTTCATTAATTCCAGCGACATCATCAAATTTAACTCCTGTATTAGCCTCCATAGCAAATCTTGCTTTTGTTTTCCCAAATTGCATTGCTTGTCCTGGTCCTCCAGGCATTCCATTAGATCTTCTTGCTAAAAGTATTAGACCACCAATTAAGAGTAAAGGGAAAAATAAATTACCTATAATACCAACTCCAGGTGGGGCAGATTTTACAGGATGAACATCAAAGCTTATACCTTCGGTTTTAAGATATGAAATTAATTCAGGAGTTAATGCAGGTAAATCCACTCTTAATCTTTGTACTTTATTATCTAGATCAGAATCAATAGCTTCAACTACAGCGGTTCTACCACCATCAAATATATCTACTGATGTAACACGACCTGCCTTTATGTAATCCATAAATCTTCCATATGTCATTCTTGCAACGGCTGAATTCTTTGGAGCTATGGTTGATACCTTTGTTTCTAAATTATTTGAACTATTAGAAGTAATTAGTTGAAAAGATAAAAGTATAACGATTATCACTGGGATAAACCATAAGATAATGTTCTTCCAGTTTTTTTTCATCTTGCATATAAATTTTTATTATTCTAGAATATTGAAAATTTTTTTGTTGGTGTATTCGTCTCAAATCTATTATTTTGGTTTAAATTAAAACAAATTCTCATTTGTTTTACTAAATTAGTATTTTCTAGATTTCTTTATGAATTTTCAGATAGGAGATAAAGTTAAATTAAAGGTACCATTGCCTTATTTAAAAACTTCTGACCCAATGCCTATGCTAAGACCACCTGATTTGGTCGCAATAGATGAAATAGGTATCATTGAGTCAATTAGCACATCAATGGAAGTTAAATTTAGAAGAGGCTCTTTTTTGATATCAGAAGAGAATCTAAAAAAAATTGATAAACCATAAATTTAATAAATAAAATCTTTCTCTAGTTTTTTTAATATCTTTTGTGGACCAGATAAGCTTATAAAAGGATTTCTTAAATATTTCTCTATTGTAGTGATTATTTGATCAGAGGTTATTTGATCAATTATAGCTATGGAATTTTTATCGTAGTCTGGATCCATTCCATACGCTAGCAACTGAGTTTTTCTTTCAATTCTTTGCTCTGTAGTTTGAAGAGAGTGATAAATAGATCCTTTAAGTTTTGATTTAGCTAGATCTAATGCTTCTTTTGCTATAGGTCTCAAGATATCCTTATACCATATTGACTTTAATGTTTTAGTTGTTTCTTCAGCTTTTTCTTCTGAAGTAGAAATATATAATATGAAAAAAGATATTATTTCTCTTGTCGGATGATAAATGCCTAGATCATATGTTAATCCCTTTTCTTCTCTTAATTTCCGAAACAAGAGTGAAGTCATTCCATAGCTTAAATGTGAACTAATTACTCTTAATATTAAATCTTCTGGATTATTGTGAGAAGGAACAGAGTGCCCTAACATTATAACTACTTGATTGGAATTTATATATTTCTTTATAAATTTTTGATTGTTAATAAATCCATTAATATTCTTAGATGTATTAGAGTTGGTTTTTTTCTTATAAGCATTAATATATTTGTTGTATAAACTTATTATTTCATTCTTATATTTATTAATAGTTATACTTATTATCTTTTCTGATTCGTAGAAATAGTTAATGTGTTCTTCTAAATCATTAACTTTGATATTCTCTATGTCTTTTATCTCTCCCATTGGATCGTTAGCAAAACTTGTTCCGTTGAATACCAATTTTTTGCATTTATTAAAACATATATCAAAATGACTTTCATTCTTTCTTTCTATTGATCTTATCTTTAATTTCTTTTCTAGATCAAGTTGATTCTTATCTATCTTTAAGCTTGATATCATAATAAATATTAATTTGGTTAGTCGAATTGAATCTTCCACGTTGCACTTCAGGGATAATATTATAGCTTCTTCATTCGTAGCGTATTCATACTCAGCTCCTGATTCTTCAATTAAATTATAGATTTCTTCGTTGTTATATTTACTACATCCTCTACTAATCATTCCCGTAAGTATATTTGTGATTCCTCTTTTATCTTTTGGATCAAAAATACTTCCAAATTTAATCCATATCTTCATTATAAAAATATCATTATTGAATTCATCTAAATATATTGTCATTTATTTACTGTCTATAACAAATAATTTAAAAGTTTTATTTGAAAGTAAATTTTTAACTAGATTCTTAATATTTAAACTGTTACTCCAATAATTAATATCGTCTTTCAGATTATTTAAAGGAAATTCTCTGCCCCATAATAAATTTGAACCATAATAACTAGCCTTTAGGAGACTATTCTCAATATTAAATAAGTAACTATTAATTAACATTTTACTACCTCTTAAAATATAAGAGTTGATATTATCACTTAAAGAGAATTTATACATAGATTCTAAGATTATCTTCTCAACTAGTCTAATATCCTTTTTCTTGCAAAAAGCTTCAATTGTTAATATACCGCCTTTTTCATTTCCTATGATTTCCGAATTAACCGAGTCAACTAGTTTTTTTCTCTCTCTTAATTCCTTAACTAGCAAACTTCTTCTTCCTTCGGTCATTATGTAAGATAATAGTTCATATCCTACTAGTAGTTTTTGATAATTTATTAATGAAACCTCCCATGATATTATTACTCTTGAAATGTTTAAGTTATCTAAGAATAAGGTTTCTTCTCCCTCTTTAAAAGAACTGAAAATACTAACTTCATTATATTTTTTTTTATTGTTACTTGAACCAATATTCTCTAGATTTAGTAATATTTTTTCAATGTCTTGAGGGAGATCTCCTGCTATAGAAATAATATAATTATTTTGAATATATAATCTTTGATGAAAATCTATTATTTTATCTATTGAACTCTGCTTAATAGAATTTTCTTCACCAAGAATGCTTCTTCCATAAGGATGTTTCCCCCATATTTTAGCTAATAAATTTTTGTAGATAACTTCATCAGGTTCATCATACTGCTGTTTTATTTCTTCAATAATTACTTCTCTTTCTTTCTCAAAATGTTTGGATCTTATTCTTGGATAAAGAACTAATTCAAGTATTAATTCTATCGAATTCTCCATCTTAGATGTTGGTACCAGTACGTAGTAGTGAACATCATCTAATCCTGTGGCAGCATTGCTACTGCCACCCATATTCTCAATTTTAAAGTCAAATTCTCCTTGTTCTAAATTTCTACTACCCTTAAATAGCATATGCTCTAAGAAATGAGCCATGCCTTCTTCCCCCTTCTTTTCAAAGTAGCTTCCTGCTTTGCACCAAAAGTCTATACATGTCAAAGGAGTATCATCTATTTGAGCTAAAACAAATTTAGTATCACTTGGATGTATCCAATATTTGATAGAGTTTTTCTCCATTGCAAAGCAATTTAATTCAATTCTTATTATTCTGTCTCTTTTACGCTTGTGTTGCCTAATTCGTTAAATAAAAATAATCAAGTAGACCCTTATCTTGATTTACTTGCTCATCTTATAAGAAAACAAAGAAATAGATTGCCTGGTTTAACCACAATAGATCTTGAACCAGCTTTAAAAAGGATTTATGGGACATTTAATGGTAAAAAGGTTTTGATATCAAATGAATTGCATAAATCTAATGGTTTTAGAAAACTTCATCTTGAGATAGCCGATTTGGGAGCTAATCTTAAGATCCTTCATTGTGTCTTTTTCCCAGACCCTAGATATGATATACCAATCTTTGGTGTTGATTTAGTAAAGTTTGGAGATAAGATATCAGCTGCTATAGTTGATTTATCTCCAGTCTCTAACTCCCTCCCAAAAGATTTTATTAATAAATTAGATAATGTAAAAAGATTTAATTTTAAAAATTTTCGAGAACTTCCTGATTGGGGTTCAATATTTTCAGATTATGTTTTGTTTATTACCCCAGAGAATAAAGAAGAAGAAAATCATTTCTTAGAATTGGTGGATAATTATTTATCTATTTTGTTGGATTCTTTAAGATCCAAAACACCAAATGATTATAATTCTGCAGAGACTATAATAAGAATAGATTTTCAGAATAAGTATTGTACTCAGCAAATGAAAAATGAAAAAACAAGAAATGTTCTAGCAGCTTTTAAAAGTCCTGATTGGGCTGATAAATATATTGAGAAAGTATTATTTGATTGTTTATAATAAATAAATGAATAAGAAGCGGACTATATTATTACTTTCTATTATTCCTTTTTTTGGTATTATTTTTTATGCCACTAAAGTTATTTCTTATAAAAATTCTTCAGTAACTGAAGAAATCAGTTCTACTTTAGTTCTAGAAGATGTAGCGGCTTTAGGTAAACTTTCTCCAGAAGGTGAAATAAGACAGCTAGCCCCTCCGTCTAATGAATATGGTATTTATCCTAGAGTAGAAGTTTTATATGTCGAGGAAGGGGACTTTGTTAAAAGAGGTGAAATACTTGCTGATTTAGAAAATAGAAAAAAACTTCTAATAAAAAAAACAAACTTAGAAAAATTATTAGAAATTAACAAGCAAGAGATTGCTCTTCAATCAAAGAAACTTAATAGATATAACAGTGCTTTTAAAGAAAAAGCTGCTTCAGAAATGGATGTTTTTAGAGAACAAGATAAATTAATAAAACTCAGAAACCAAAAAATAGAATTATCTTCACAAATAAAGATTCTTGAAATTGATTATATAAATAGCCAACTTAAAAGTCCTATTGATGGAGTTGTTCTTTCCATTAATACTAGAGAAGGAGAAAGACCTAAATCTAAAGGAATTTTAGAAGTAGGAGCTAGTCAAAAAATGAAAGCAATTATAGAAGTATATGAGTCTGATATAAATAGAATTTTTAAAGGTCAAAGCGTTTTTATAGTTAGCGAAAATGGTGGCTTTGATAAAACTTTGGAAGGAATAGTTGAGAGAATCTCTCCCCAAGTTCGCCAAAGAAATATATTATCAACAGATCCGACAGGAGATGCAGATGCAAGAATAATTGAAGTATTGATAGAACTTGATAAGGATTCATCCGAAGCAGTATCAGGATTTGCCGGGATGAAGGTTATTGCAAAATTTAAATCTAAGTGAAAAAGTTTTTCTGGAAATATAGAAAAATCCCTTTGGCTTGGTTGTTGTTAACTAGACAACCTCTGAGATTATGTGTTGCTATAGCTGGTATTTGCTTCGCAGGGATTTTAATGTTTATGCAATTAGGCTTTAGAGATGGTCTTTTTGATGCAAGTGTAACTGTTCATAGGTTATTTGATGCTGATTTAGTCTTGATTAGTCCACGATCAAAAAGCTCAATTAGTATGAGTGGTTTCCCCAGAAGAAGGTTGATACAATCTCTTGCTCATAAGGATGTTACAGGAATAACGCCAGTTAATTGGAATTTTTTACTATGGAGAAATCCAGAGAATTTGATGACACGAGCAATACTCGCCCTTGGCTTTGAGCCAGATGATCCTTTACTCTTGAATCCGGATTTTTCAAAAAAAGCTAGAGCTTTAAATAATAGAGGAAGAGTTTTGTTTGATACTCTTTCTAGGAAAGAGTTTGGTCCTGTTGAAGAATGGTTTAATAAAGGTAAAACTGTTGAAACTGAGGTCGCTGGTAAAAGAGTAAGAGTTGAAGGTCTTGTGGCTCTTGGACCATCTTTTGGCGCAGATGGCAATTTAATAACTAGCAGAGAAACTTTTCTTACCTTACTACCTTCTAATCCTAAAGGGAGTATTGAAATTGGATTAATTAGAGTAAAGCCTAATTCAAATATTCAAAATATATCTAAAACATTAAATAAAAGTCTACCAAATGATGTAAGAGTTTTAACAAAAGAAGAATTTATAAATTTTGAGAAAACCTATTGGAAAAATAGTACTTCTATTGGATTTATTTTTACATTAGGAGCAGTTATGGGATTTGTCGTTGGATGTGTAATTGTTTATCAAATTCTTTATAGTGATGTAAGTGATCATTTGCCAGAATATGCAACTTTAATGGCAATGGGATATCGTTTGAAAACTCTTTTAGGTGTTGTAGCTAGAGAAGGATTTATATTAGCTCTTATGGGATATATACCAGCTTATATATCTGGTCATGTTTTATACTCTTTGGTTCGAAATTCTACAAGATTGCCTCTTTGGATGGATTGGAATAAATCGTTATTAATATTTTGTTTAATTCTTTTTATGTGTATGAGTTCTGCTGCAGTTGCAATGAAGAGATTGATTGATGCAGACCCTGCTGAGATATTTTGAATTATGATATATCAGAAAAAATCATTAAAAGAAGCCAATTTCTTCTCTGTTAATATTAATGGTCTTTCTCATTTTTATGGGGAAAATCAAATGCGAACGTTAGTTATAGATAATCTTTCAATGAATATTAAAGCAGGAGAAGTAGTTTTCCTTACAGGACCATCTGGTTGCGGCAAAACAACTCTTCTAACTCTTATTGGGGCTCTTAGAAAAGTACAGGTAGGAAGTGTATTTGTTTTTGGTGAGCAACTTAATAATGCAACTAGGAAGAACAGACAAATTTTAAGGAGAAATATTGGAATGATTTTCCAGGGTCATAATCTGCTTAGATGTTTGACTGCTGAACAAAACGTACAAATGGGATCTGATTTATTAAAAGGATTTACTTATAGAGAAAGAAGAGATCAGTCAAGAGAATGGCTTTCGGCAGTAGGGCTTGAATCTCATTTAAATAAATTGCCAAGTGATTTGTCAGGTGGTCAAAAGCAAAGAGTTGCTATCGCTAGAGCATTAGCTGCAAGACCTAAATTACTTTTAGCTGATGAACCAACATCAGCTCTAGATAGTGTTACAGGAAGAGAAATTGTTTCATTATTAAAAAAACTTGCCAATGTGCAAAATTGTTCAGTATTGATGGTTACTCATGATCCAAGAATACTTGATATGGCTGATAGAGTTCTTCAAATGGAGGATGGAAAGCTATTTAATAACAAGTAATAAGCTACAATTTAGAAAATATAAAAACTAATGTCAAAGAGAAGAAATCTTAAGAAGGAGAAACAGGAGCGCAATCGCGCCTATGCCAGAAAATTCAAGAAAAGGAAGCTAAGAGGAGATTCAAGGGGGGAGGGGGCTGGTAACGGGGTTACTGGTACTGCAAATAATGGAGGAGCTGCAGATTGATGTTCTAAATTTGTTATGAAAAAACTAACAGAGATAGAAAGAAATTTATTCTATTTAAATCATGCTAGTTAGTGTAGTTATTCCAACATTTAATCGAAGAGGTATTTTAGAAAAATGCCTTAACTCTCTTGAAAATCAAATAATTAAGAAACCTGTTAAAGATTATGAGGTTATTGTTGTAGATGACGGCTCTACTGATCAGACAGTAGATTGGCTTTTGTCTAATCAGAATATATATCCACATGTAAAATTATTCCAGCAGCGACATGGGGGACCAGCCCAAGGCAGAAATCTTGGAGTTAGTAATGCCAAAGGAGAAATAATTGTCTTCATTGATAGTGATCTTGTTGTAGTAAAAGATTTTATTTCAGTTCATATAAATCAACTAATAAAAGCACAACAAAAATTAGGAGATAATTCCTGTTTTACTTATGGAACAGTAATTAATACATCTAATTTCGATAAGCCAAGCTCAGAAAAATTTAAATTAACAGATTACTCAATGGCATATTTTGCTACAGGTAATGTAGCAATACCTAAAGAATTATTATTAAAAGTTGGATTGTTTGATAGCTCCTTTAGTTTGTATGGATGGGAAGATTTAGAATTAGGTGTTAGATTACATAATTATAATATTAAATTAATAAAAGCTCCACTAGCAATTGGATTTCATTGGCATCCACCTTTTTCTTTGAATAATATTTCAAGTTTAATTAATAAAGAAAAAGAAAGAGCAAAAATGGCAATATTATTTCTTAGGAAACATCCTACTTTTAGAGTACGTTTAATTATACAGAAAACTATATTTCATAGATTATTATGGGAATTATTGGCTATTGGGGGCTTGATTAACAAAAGCACCTTAAGACCAATACTGAAAATATTAATTAGTATTGGCTATCCAGGAATAGCTCTTGAAATATTTAGGATCTATTTGAATTTAGTGTATGTAAGGTCTTTATAGAATATAAATCTAACTCCGATTTAATCCCATTCTTTGCTAAATTGGTTAAGTACTTTTAAAAACGCACATCTGGCTATTTCGGGTGGTCATTAGACTTTCCTTGCCAGATGGAGGCTAACCCGAAAACAGACAAATTATCATGGCAGTTGTAACTCTTTCAGAAATGATGGAAGCAGGAGCTCACTTTGGGCACCAAACCAGAAGATGGAATCCAAAAATGTCTAAATATATTTATTGTGCAAGAAATGGTGTGCATATCATAGATCTAGTTAAAACAGCAGTATGCATGAATAATGCATATAAATGGACTAGAAATGCAGCAAAAAGTGGTAAAAGATTTTTATTTGTAGGAACTAAAAAACAGGCTTCAGAAGTTGTTTCACAGGAGGCTTCAAAATGCGGAGCTTCTTATGTAAATCAAAGGTGGTTAGGAGGAATGCTTACTAATTGGACAACAATGAAGGACAGGATAGATAGATTGAAGGATTTAGAAAGAATGGAATCGTCGGGAGCCATCGCAATGAGACCCAAAAAAGAAGCAGCTGTTCTTAGAAGAGAATTAGAAAGACTTCAGAAATATTTAGGTGGTTTAAAGAATATGAGAAGATTACCCGATGTTGTCGTACTAGTGGATCAGAGAAGAGAAACCAACGCTGTCTTAGAGGCTAGGAAGCTAGATATTCCCTTAATATCGATGTTGGACACAAATTGTGATCCTGATTTATGCGAGGTTCCTATTCCTTGTAATGATGATGCCGTTAGATCTGTTCAGCTTGTGCTTGGAAGATTAGCTGATGCAATTAATGAAGGGAGGAGAGGAAATGAAAATAGAAAAGGTTAAATTTAAATTAGTTTAGTCTCTCTATTTTTTAATTGCCCTTTATAGTATCTACTTTAATTCACCTTTAATCAAATTAATTAAATGTCCATAACAGCAAAGTTAGTTAAAGATCTTCGCGATAAAACTGGAGCGGGGATGATGGATTGTAAGAAAGCTCTTAATGAGACAAGTGGAAATATTGAGAAAGCTATTGAATGGCTTAGGCAAAAAGGAATAGCAAGTGCAGAAAAGAAATCAGGAAGAGTTGCTGCCGAAGGAGCAATAGGAAGTTATATTCATACTGGTTCAAGAGTTGGCGTCTTATTAGAAATTAATTGTGAAACAGATTTTGTCTCTAGGGGGGAAATTTTTCAGAATCTATTAAAAGATGTATCTATGCAAATAGCAGCTTGTCCTAATGTTGAATTTGTATCCGTTAATGATATTCCTAAGACAATTGTTGATAAGGAGAAATCAATAGAAATGGGAAGAGATGACTTGGGGGGTAAACCAGAAAATATAAAAGAAAAGATTGTTGAAGGAAGAATTTCTAAACGATTGAAGGAGCTTTCATTATTAGATCAACCATATATTAAAGATAGTTCTATAATAATTGAACAATTAGTTAAAGAGGTTGCAGGTAAGATAGGAGAAAATATTCAAATAAGAAGATTTACAAGATATACTCTTGGAGAGGGTATAGAAAAAGAAGAAATTGGTTTTGCCGAAGAAGTGGAGTCTTTGAAATCTGTTTAAGTCTTTTGAGTAGTAAATTGCAAAAAGAAAATATGAAAAGTTCTTCGGAATTAGAACTTAATTCAATTTCATTAAAATGTGAAGAACTTACCAAGTCAATATATAAGTTATATGCTTTATATTTACAATTAATTAGGCAAGAACTTCCAGCTCTTATCAATAAAGATGTTTATAAGATTATATCTAAGAATTTAGAAAGAACAGGCGATATACCCTCCGACAAAGATATATCTTTAATTAAAAATAATCTTTCTAAGATTTTTGGTGAACATATATATTTTTTTACTGTGGAACATTTATTAGATATATCTGTATCAAGAAAATCAGATCCGATTCAAGATAAATTAATTAAAGATAAAGTATTAGAAATAGAAGATAATAATTATCTTTATGATAACTATTTAAATCCTAATGATAAGACTAATGAAATCAATCATTCAATATCTAATCTGGATTTAGATGCAATATCTGTGAAGTTTTTTGATGCTAAGTTAGTTGGTCATACTGAAGAATTAATTAAAGATATTTCCAATGTAATTAATGAAAATTATTCTGGTATAAATTTTGATAGTATAGAAAAATCTTTTAATTATTCAGATAGTTTAATAACTAATTCATCCGAGGATTTAGGAATTAATCAAGCAGTCTTAAATATGAATAATGATATTGAAAAGGAATATTCTAATAAATATATTCCTACGAATCCAACTGGAATTATAGATTGGATAGAAAATCTAGACATATCTCTTAATAGAATTCTGGCTAATTTATCTCATTTAGTTAATTTAGAGTTACTTAATGAAGGCTATATCTCTTATTTAGTCCCAATAAATGTAATCGAATCATTAGCTGATACTAACCTAATCAATGAAAATACTATTTCTAGTCTTATTGAAATAAATATACCTGTAAAGAAGGAGGAAAAAGATTATGTTAATGATTTGAGATTAATTTGCTTATATATAAGATATACAGACATAGAGTTTTATAATTCGAAGATTAGAAATTGTAGATTAAAAATTAATTCTTACATTGATTTTTTGTATAAGCTAGAAAAAAAACAATCTTATTGGAATAAAAAGGTAAATCAATTAAAATTATACGATAGATGGAATAATAATATCTAGTTTAAGGAGTGAAAAATAAATTATCTAAAAACAACCTTTCAGAAGAGATTCAAACTTGGTTAAGACCTATACAGAGATCTCTAACATTAGAAGCAGAGTCTAATTTCCAGAACATATTTGGCAGAGAAAAGTTCTTTAGTGATTATATCTTTAGAGCCTTAGTTTTACCTGAATTTATTACATTACAAGTAGAAGATACTAATAAGTTATTATCGATTAGAAACAAATTTCATGAATATAGTAATATAACAATCACAGAAAGAAAGAGTATAGTTATTCAAACTAGGAAAATACTTTTTAAGATCTCCAGAGAGTATGCATATATTAATCAAAATAATAAATCAAAGTTAATTAATCATAATAATAAATCTCTAACCTCAAAGAAACTTCCTAATTATAAGTTATCAGATGATCTAATTAAGATAGAAGGAATAGGTCCTAAAACTATTGAAAAATTCGAATCACTTGGAATCTTTAAAATAAGAGACCTTCTGTTTTATTTTCCTAAGGATTATATAGATTATTCTTGTAAAAGTCCTATCTATAAATTGTCCCCAAATAATACTTATACCTGTATAGGTTATATCAAAAGAGCCTATTTTTATAAAAGTAAATCCAATCAAAATATTTCTATTCTTTCTATACTCTTATCAGACAAAACAGGTGTCATTAAGATAACAAAGTTTTATATTGGAAGTAAATTTTCCTCTTTCTCATTTAGAAAATCTATATTAAATATATATACCAAAGGAATTAAAATAGCAGTATGTGGTCAAGTTAAACATTCAGAATATGGAAAATCTTTTGTTGAACCTAGGATTCATATTTTAAATGACAATTATAAGTCTAATATAAATTCAATAGCTTCATTTCTTCCTGTTTACAAACTTGTTGAAGGATTATCAAATGATAAATTAATTGAAATAGTATCTAAGATATTACCTATAGCAAGGCTTGTACCAGAAACTCTTACTTCAGAACAACTTACAAGAAATAATTTGATTGACAGGTCGATCGCCTTGCAAAACATTCATAAACCTTCTGATCAAGAACTTTTATCAAAAGCTAGAGAAAGATTAGTCTTTGATGAATTTTATTTGCTCCAATTAAGGCTTTTAATTAAAAAGAATAAATATAGAAACTTTAATTCACCTGTTTATACCTCTAGATTAATGTTTAAAGATGTACTTCCAGAATTTATAAGATCTTTGCCTTTTAATTTAACTAATTCTCAAGAACATGTGCTGGAGGAAATCCTAATAGATTTAAGTAATCCTTATCCAATGTCAAGACTTTTACAAGGCGATGTTGGCAGTGGAAAGACAATAGTCGCTTTTGCTGCTTTATTTAAATGCCTTGAGTTAGGATGGCAAGGAGCTTTAATGGCTCCTACTGAAGTCTTGGCAGAGCAACATTATGAAAAACTTATAATTTATGCAAATCAATTTCTTATAAACGTTGAAATCTTGACTGGTTCCACGTCAAGAAAGGATAAAAAAAGAATACTTAATGAATTAATAAATGGAGAAATTGATATTTTAATTGGCACTCATAGTTTAATTGAAGATAATGTTCAGTTTTTAAACTTGGGTTTAATTGTAATTGATGAACAGCATCGTTTTGGTGTAAATCAAAGAAATAAATTACTTATTAAAGGTTCTAAGCCTCATTTACTGTCGATGACAGCAACTCCAATTCCAAGATCTTTAACTTTAACAATATACGGAGATTTAGATGTAAGTAAGATTACTGAAATGCCTCCCAATAGAAAACCAGTTAAAACAGAAATTATATTACAGGAAGATATTAATCATATTTATGAAAAAATTAGATATCAAATTAATAGAGGTTTTCAAGCATATATTATTTTCCCATTGATTGAGGAATCTAAAAGCTTAGATCTTGAGAGTGTACTTAAAAACTATAATATACTTTCTAGTCAGACATTCTCTGAATTTGATGTAGGTCTACTTCATGGCAAAATGAATTCAACTGATAAAAATAAAGTTATTTCAGATTTTAAGTTTAATAAAAATCAAATTTTAGTTTCAACTACTGTTGTTGAAGTAGGAGTTGATGTTCCCAATGCGAATTTAATGTTGATTTTTAATTCAGAGAGATTTGGCATTTCTCAGTTACATCAGCTGAGAGGAAGAGTTGGAAGAGGAACCGAACAATCATTTTGTTATTTAATTACTCCCTCTAAAAGTAATAAAAACCTTCCAAGACTAAAATCTCTTGAGTCCTCTAATGATGGATTTGAAATAGCAGAGAAGGATTTAGAAATCAGGGGACCAGGTCAAATATATGGTCTTAAGCAATCAGGTTCAGCAGAATTTTTATTAGCAAATTTATTTAAGGATAAATATTTACTTGAGTCAGCAAGGAATGAAGCAATTTTATATCTCCAAGAAGAAAATTATCAAATAAAAAATACTTTTCTAAATTCAATCTTAATCGAAAAAGATGATATAAATAATAACAATTTTTACCATACTTTCCTTAATTAAGATTCTAATTGTTTTTTTTTCTATTGTGTAATTATAAAATTAATTTTTCTTTTACTGTGAAGCCTTGGTTAGAAATATCAATTAAAGAATGTAATGAGAATTTATTATTACTTCCAGAAGATTTTATAAGATTTACACCTCATCCATATAAATCTCTAGGAGCTAACTATGGATTCAGAAAGCATCCCTGGTTCCTTAGAGAGGGAGTATTAAAGAAATTATTAGAAGCCAAATCATATTTAAAAGAATTCACAGATAAATTTCAATTTAAAATTTTTGACTGTTGGAGGCCTATAGAGGTTCAAAGGTTTATGTTTAATTTAACTTGCATTCATGAATGTCAGAAAGCTGGTTATGGAATTGTTGATGAGTCAAATATATATGATTATCCAGATGTTATTGAAATAGTTAAGAGGTTTTGGGCTTTACCTTCTATTGATCTTAGGACTCCGCCACCTCACTCTACTGGAGGAGCTATTGATCTGACTTTGGCCGATTTCAATGGAATTCCTATTGATATGGGAGGAGAAATTGATGAAATAAGTGATGCTTCATTACCAGATTTTTATTCAACAAGATCTGAGAATAGTGATATGAGAATTTGGAACTCAAGAAGAAATCTACTGAAATCTGCAATGGAAAAAGCAGGATTTGTTCAGCATCCTTATGAGTGGTGGCACTTTAGTTTTGGCGATCAAATGTGGGCATGGAAAACACGGACTTCACGGGCAAGGTATGGATTAGTTAAATCTTAGATAGAAGTTTAAGAACTTCACCCTCTCCTAATGTCGTTATGTGATCTCCAAAATCCATATCTTTCTCTGTTTCCTTCCAGCTATTTAATAGCGGGTCTAATGTCTTTTCTAAGTCTTCTAATTTCATTCTTTGTAGAAAAGGTTTAGCAAGCCTTTGAAGGTTTTTACTTCCGCCAAGCCATAACTGGTATTGATTAAGTCCACTCCCAACAAGAGCTAATTCTGCCATATATGGTCTGGAGCATCCATTAGGACATCCTGTAATTCTTATTAGAATTGTTTTTTCTATATCAAGACTTTTTATCTTTTTGTCAATTCTGTCTAAAATTTGAGGTAAATATCTCTCAGCCTCTGTCATAGCAAGTCCGCATAAAGGTAAGGCAGGGCAAGCTAATGCATGTCTTTCTATTTCCTTAGGAAGACCAGGGTTTATAATGCCAAACTTTTCAAGTGATCTTTTAACAGATTGTTTTTGTATTGAACCTATATTGCAGAGAAGTAAATCCTGATTGGGTGTTAGCCTAATATCTAATTGATATTTTTCTACGATATCTCTAAGTGCTTTTTTGAGATTGCCAGATATTCTGCCTGAAACAATAGGAATTCCAACAAACCAGTATTTTTCTGATTGTTTATGCCAACCTAAATAATCTATTAATTTATTTTCTGGTTCTCTTCTCAGATCTTGGATGGGTTTTCGAAAGTAATTTTTAATCAAAGTTTTTTTAAACCAATTAATACCTTTATCATGTAAGACATATTTCATCCTAGAATTCTTTCTATTCTTTCTATCTCCATAATCTCTTTGAACCGCTACTATTGATTGAATTAATTCAAATACTTGATACCCAGGAACATAGCCAAGAGGATCTGCAATCCTTGCGAAGGTGTTTTCGTTGTTATGTGTTCTTCCCATGCCTCCACCAATATAGAAATTACAGCCTTTTAATGTCCCATTTCTATTAGCAAAAACCACTAATCCAATGTCGTTAGTAAGTAGATCAACAGAATTATCTCCAGGAACAGTTACAGCACATTTAAATTTTCTTGGTAAATAGCTTTTTCCGTAAAGAGGCTCTTTCTTTTCACCACTAAAAACTTTACCTTTATTTTGAATGGATCTTACTTTTGAAACATTCTTTTCGGGTTTAATTTTATAGCTTAAATCTCCATCGGCCCATAGTTCCAAGAAAGTTCCTTGTCCCGCAGCAGGTGTCAAAAGATCTGCAATTTGGATAGCTAATTCTCTCGCTAATTTATATTCTTTGGTGTCATATGGCGCGGGAGGAGCCATCACATTTCTATTTACATCCCCACATGCTGCAAGGGTGGAACCCATATGTTTAATTATCGTTTGAATAACTTCTTTTAAATTATCTTTTCTTATGCCATGCATTTGAAAAGCTTGCCTAGTTGTAGCTCTTAATGTTCCATTCCCTAACTTGTTTGATAAATTATCTAATGCAACATATAAATTTGGTTGAATCCTTCCAGCAGGACTCCTGAGCCTTAACATCATTTGCCAATCTTTTACACCTCCTGGCTTTCTATTCTCTCTGTTGTCTTGCTGATAGCTCCCATGGAATTTAAGTAGCTGAACAGCATCATTTGTGAAGTGGTCGGTATCATTAACTAATTCAGTGGCAAGAGGTTCTTTGAGAAATTCACTAGAAGCTTTGAATTTCTCAAATTTAGAAACCTCTAATCCATTGGCTAAGCAGGGATTAGCTATTATTTCTTTTTCTTTTTTGTTAACTTTTTCGACCTTAATCACGCAGAACGAATTTAAGTAATGAATGACTACTTCTAAGGTAGCTAAAAGCTCAATGATGCAACAGTCAAATATACTTAAATAAAGTATTTAATTTAAAATTGTCAAATTTCCTTTTTGAAATCGGTACGGAAGAGCTCCCTGCTGATTTTGCTGCTTTAGTTATTACTCAATTGAAGGAATGTATTGTTAAGGACCTTAACGAATCTAAGGTGACTTTTAAAAATGTTTCTTGTACCTCAACTCCTAGGAGAATTGTTGCCTTTATATCTGAATTGCCTGAGTTTGCAGAAGATACTATTGAAATCAAGAAAGGTCCTCCGTTGCAGAATTCTTTTGTGGATGGTATACCAACTCAAGCAGCAAAGGGATTTGCTAAAAGTATAAATCTTTCAGTTGATAAATTAGAAGTAAAAGAAATTAATAAAGGCTCTTTTCTCTTTGGCAAAATTGTAATGAAAGGGGAAAAGGTTGAAGATATTTTATCTAGAAAAATTCCTTCATGGATAAATTCACTGGAGGGAAAAAGGTTTATGAAATGGGGAGAATCTAATATTCGTTTTTCTAGACCTATTAGATGGCTTATTACGTTATTGGATAAAAAATTAATTAAGGTTACTTTGGAGCATTGTGATCCAATTATTAAATCTGGTAGAAGGTCATTTGGTCATAGATTGAATTCAAATCAAATTTATATAGACAATGCTTCTGAGTATTTTCAAAAGATGAAAGATTCAGGAATAATAGTTTATAGAGATGAAAGAATGAGAGAAATATCAAACTTAGTAAAAGATAATTCTAAGAAATTGGGTCTTAAACCAGACCTAAATGAAAAATTATTAAATGAGTTAACAGACTTAGTTGAATCTCCAAATTTATTAGAATGTAATTTTGATAAAGAATTCTTAAAACTACCTTCAGAGGTTCTTTCCACTGTAATGATAAAGCATCAAAGATATATACCTTTGTACAAAAAAAATGCAATAGATAATAAGTTGGTCCTAAGTTCAGAAAATATTTTAGATTCTAAATTTCTTTGTGTATCTAATGGTTTGATTCAATCAAAAGTATCTATAAAAAAAGGTAACGAGAAGGTTATAAAAGCTAGATTCTCTGATGCACAATTCTTTATGGATTATGATATATCTAATTCATGTGATAATAGGAATCAGAAATTAAATTCAATCACTTTTGCTAATGGAATAGGAAGCTTAGGAGATAGAGTTAATCGAATATCAATAATATCAAAGTATTTAGCTAAAATAGTAGATAAAGATATCGATATAAAATCTTTGGAATTATCATCTAAATATTGTAAGAATGATTTATCTAGTGAGATTATTAAAGAGTTCCCAGAACTTCAAGGTCTAATGGCTGCAAAATATTTACTTAATCAATATGGCGATATTAAATCAGCAATAGCTGTCTATGAGCATTATTTACCTAAATTCAAAGGAGATATATTGCCTACTTCAATTGAAGGCGCTTTGCTTTCAATTTCGGAAAGGATTGAATTACTTATAAGTATATTTATAATAGGGAAGAGACCTTCGGGTTCTTCTGATCCTTATGCTCTTAGAAGAGCAGCTAATGGTATAATCCAGATTATTATTTTTCACCGGTTAAATATTAATCTTGTGGATTTAATAATTAATTTATTAAATAACTGGAATTCATTAATTGATAAATTTTCATTAGATAAGAATGTCTTAGCTAATGATTTGTATGATCTATTAATTCAAAGATCAATATCATATTTTGAAGATAATAATTATGATCAGGATATTATTAAATCAGTTTTTTATAACAATGATATAAATTTATCCAATCTTTCTGATCTTCTTGATTCTAAATTAAAAATAGATTTAATTACTATATTAAGAAGAGATTCTAGACTTATAGAAATACAAAGTATTATATCTAGAGTTTCTAGACTAGCGGAAAAGGGGGGATTGGATATAAGTGAGATATCTAGTTATAAATTAGTCGATAAGTCATTATTTGAAAAAGACAGTGAATCAAAACTATTAGATATAATTGATCAGATATATCCTATTCTAATTTCTAAAGAAAATATTAGATATTCAAATATAATAGATATTATAGAAAAATCATCATCAGCTTTTTGTGAATTCTTTGATGGAGCAAATAGTGTAATGGTTATGACTGATGATCCTAAAGTTAGAGAGAATAGATTAAATTTACTAGGTTTAATAAGAAATCAAATGCTTAATATTGCTGATTTTAGTAAGATAATTATTTAACTTTCTCTTTTACCTTAATACCTCCTTTAATTGAAAAGTTATCTAACATTTTCTTTACTTCTTTTTCATCCCTTACGGCACTTGCAACTGGTTTATAGTTATCTGGAGCAAATGCTTTACCTCTAAGAATGGAACCTATTGTTAAAAGTGTTAGTTTTATTTGCTGCCATGGTTTCATAGCTACAACTTTTTTATATAAATAACTATCAAAAGTAAGTCTTTGAACATCTATATCATCACACATCTCAACAAAAGCCTCTCTTGCAGCATCATTTTTGTAAAAAATATTCTGTAAAATTTCAAGAACTTTATAAGTTGTTCCGTATTTTTTATCCCATATTTTTAAATATTCTTTTAGATCCTCTTCTGTCGGAATTTTTTTACCTTTTTCACTGGCTTTTACAATTTGCTCAGCACACATTCTGCCACTTTTGGCCGCGAAATATATTCCTTCTCCAGAACTTTTGGTTACATATCCTGCTGCATCTCCAACTAAAGCCATCTTTCCTACTACTCTCCTTGGTCTAGGGTGCTCAGGTATAGGATGTGCTTCAATTTTGATAACTTCTCCATTCACTAATCTTTTTTTTGCTCTATTCCTAACACCGGCTTGAAGACTTTTTATGAGGGATTGATTTTCTTGCATAGTCCCAGTCCCAACCGCCACGTGATCATATTTAGGAAAAACCCAGCCATAGAAATCGGGTGAAACATCAGTTCCTACATACATTTCCGCTAAATCTTCATAGTAACCCATTTCCTTTTTGGGAAGTTTGATCCTTTCTTGAAAAGCAACTGCTACATTGTAGTCTCCAGCATCCATAGCTTTTGCAACACGGCTATTTGCTCCATCTGCTCCTACGAGAAGATCAACAGTTAACTCCTTTTGTTCGCCTTTATTCTCATTTGAGGAATAATCTGTATAACTTAATTTGTAAGGTCCTTGTCTATCTTTACCTGTATCGATATGAGTGACTAGGCCATTTATTAAATTAGCCCCAAGATCCGCAGCTCTATTCCTCATAAAAGCATCCATTACTTCCCTCCGGAGCATTCCTATATATTCGTTTTCTGTTTTTCCATATACTCTATCTAGACTTATGTTTACTTCTCTATTAGAAGGAGAAATCATCCTCATGTTCCTTACTTTTCTATCAATAATTGATTCAGGTAGATCAAATTCGGAGACCATGCATAGTGGAATAGCTCCTCCACATGGTTTTGCATTGTCAAGTTTTCTTTCAAATAACCATGTCTGTATTCCTGCCTTTGCAAGTATCTCAGCAGTACATGAACCACTAGGTCCTCCCCCGATTACAGCAACTTTCAACATTTTGCAATTTAGTTGTATCTCTTTAAAAACCTACATCTTTTTTTAACTAAAGTATTGTTTTTTTTCATACAACGTTAATATCGAAACAACATATAACTATTTAAATGAACTTAAATTAAAAAATAAAAGATTTATTTATGCAGGATTTTAATGAAATACAAGTAGCAAAAAGAGTTACAAAAAAGACAAGAAAGATAAAGAGCTATTTTTTTACGACAATTTTAATTATCTTTATCTTCATTGTTATAGATGGACTTTATAAACAAAGATTTACAAATCAAAGTTTACTTGGGCATTTACCATATAAAGAGGCCTTGTCAGAAGATTTGGTGACTATTAATGAACATTTAAAAGTTCATAAAAATATGTATGAATACCTTATAAAGATGCAAAACGCTGCAAGGGAAGAAAATATAAAACTCGTATTTTTAAGCGGGTTTAGGTCAAAAAGGCTACAACATGAAATATTTTATGAAATTAAATCTATTAGGAATCAAGCAGCTTATAAGAGAGCAGAAGTTTCTGCTCCACCAGGTTATTCAGAACATAGTACGGGTTTTGCTATTGATATAGGAGATGGGGATTCGCCTGAATATCATTTTGAAGAAGGTTTCGAAAGTACAAACGCCTTTAAATGGCTAATTAAAAATGCTCACAAATATCATTTTTTAATGTCTTTCCCTAGAGATAATCCTCAGGGTGTAAGTTATGAACCTTGGCATTGGAGATTCGAAGGCTCTGACGATGCTTTACAGAAATTTGAAGAATCTAATAAACTATTTAGAAAGGCAAATTAATTTATTTGTTTTAGTCTAGATATTTTTCAAAATGTCTTTCGATCTTTAATAAAATTTATTTGGCGAATAATCTTAAATTATTGGATGAATATCAATGAGCTTTAATCTTGATAAAATTCGCAATTTAGCAATAATTGCTCATGTAGATCATGGTAAAACTACCCTAGTTGATGCCCTCCTTTCTCAGTCTGGCATTTTTAGAGATAACGAAGTAATACCTTCATGCGTAATGGATTCAAATGATCTTGAACGTGAGAGAGGCATAACAATTCTTTCAAAAAATACAGCAGTAACCTTTCAAGATACAAGAATAAATATTGTAGATACGCCAGGTCACGCTGATTTTGGTGGGGAAGTTGAAAGGGTACTTGGAATGGTAGAAGGATGTTTACTTATCGTTGATGCTAATGAAGGACCAATGCCTCAGACTAGATTTGTATTGAAAAAAGCTCTTGAGAAAGGTCTTCGACCAATAGTTTTTGTTAATAAGATAGATAGACCTAGAGTTCAACCAGAAATAGCTGTTGATAAGGTCTTAGATCTTTTTCTAGAGTTAGGTGCGGACGATGATCAATGTGATTTTCCTTATCTCTTTGGCAGCGGATTAGGTGGATTTGCTAAGTCAGAAATGAAAGATGAAGGCATAAATATGATTCCTTTGTTTGAATCAATTATTAAGAACGTTCCCCCTCCTGTTGGAGATAAAAATAAGCCACTACAAATCCAAGTCACTACATTGGATTATTCGGAATTTTTGGGAAGAATAGTTATAGGGAAAATTCATAATGGTATAATAAAATCTGGTCAAACGGCTAATCTTATAAAAGAGAATGGAAAAATTATTAGAGGTAAAATTACTAAGTTATTGGGTTTTGAAGGTTTAAAAAGAGTTGAAATAAAAGAAGCCAAGGCTGGAGATATTGTTGGTCTATCTGGGTTTGATGAAGTAAATATAGGAGAAACAATAGCCTGTCAAGATGAGCCAAAACCTTTACCGCTTATAAAAGTCGATGAACCAACATTACAAATGACTTTTATAGTGAATGATTCTCCATTCGCAGGGAAGGAGGGAAAGTTTGTAACCAGTAGGCAATTAAAAAATAGGTTAGAAAGAGAATTACTTACTAATGTTGCCTTAAGAGTAAATGAAACAGATTCTCCAGATAGATTTTCTGTATGCGGAAGAGGAGAATTACATCTCGGAATACTTATTGAAACCATGCGTCGAGAAGGCTTTGAATTTCAGATTTCACAACCACAAGTGATATTGAGAGAAATCGATGGAATTGAGTGTGAGCCTATTGAGGCATTAATATTAGATGTCCCGGAAGAATCAGTAGGAACCTGCATAGAGAAATTAGGAACTAGGAAGGCTGAAATGAAAAATATGCAAAATATGGGAGATGGAAGAACTCAATTGGAATTCACTATTCCATCGAGAGGACTTATAGGTTTTCGTGGGGAATTTATTAGAAGTACTAGAGGAGAAGGGATTATGAGTCATTCATTTTATGAATATAGACAAAAGGTAGGCGAATTTGATTCAAGACGAAATGGAGTATTAATTTCTTTTGAAGAAGGAGTGGCAACTTTTTATGCTTTAAAAAATGCTGAAGATAGAGGCTCTTTCTTTATAAAACCAGGAGTTAAGGTTTATAAGGGAATGATAATAGGAGAAAATAATCGCTCACAGGATTTAGAAATAAATATCTGTAAAACCAAACAGCTTACAAATATGAGATCAGCTGGAGCAGAAGAACTTGATACACTTAAATCACCTATAGAAATAAATCTTGAAAGAGCCTTAGAATATATTGGTCCCGAAGAAATTCTAGAAGTAACTCCTCAATCTATAAGATTACGAAAATTATCAAAAAAGAGAATAATTAAAGGTAAATAAGTTTAAAATGTTTTCTTCTTTAAATAAATTAGATTTTATAGAGGCCTGCAATTTGTTTAATCAGGCGAAATGGTATGAAGCACATGATTCTTTAGAGGAGATATGGATGGAACTTGATGGCGATGAGAAACAAATCATTCAAGGTATTTTGCAAATAGCAGTTTCTCAATTACATTTAGAGAGAGGTAATAAGAATGGAGCAATAATATTACTTGGAGAAGGTCTTGGAAGGTTAAATAAAAGAAAGTATCTTGATTATGAATTTGATATTATTTGTTTATGCGAAACAAGCAATATTATTTTAAAGTCATTACAAAAAGGCGAAAACATAAAGTCATTAGATCAACCTAAGATAATTTTTAAGTAAATTAGACTAATAACTATATTTTATATAATTAAATATAGGATAATCTTAATATATAGATAAAATAACTAAACCAATGAGTTTATTGATTAAAGATATTTATTTGGAGTTAGGAGGTAAATCAATAGTAGAAAAAGTTTCCATATCAATCAGACCTGGAGAAATTGTAGGTTTACTAGGACCTAATGGAGCTGGCAAAACCACTACTTTTAATATAGCTGTAGGCTTATTAAAACCTGATCTTGGTAATATTTTTCTGGACAACAAATGTATTACAGAATTAAACCTTTCAATGAGATCAAGGTTAGGTTTAGGATACTTAGCTCAAGAGTCAAGTGTATTTAGGAATCTAACTGTTAGGGAAAATATTGATCTAGCGTTAATGCAGAATAATTATCCATATGGATTACTTAGAAGTAAAAGAGAAAAACTAATTAAAGAATTTAATCTTAATAGTTTTATCGATGCTTTAGGCTGTCAATTGTCAGGCGGTGAAAGGAGAAGATGTGAAATTGCCAGAGCATTAGCCGTAGGAAGAAATGGACCAAAATATTTACTCTTAGATGAACCATTCGCAGGGATTGATCCTATCTCGGTAAATGATTTGCAATCTTTAATCTATAAGTTAAGTAATAATGGTGTTGGGATATTAATTACTGATCATAATGTAAGAGAGACTCTTTCTATTACTACTAGATCTTTTATTCTAAGTGAAGGAAAGATACTCGCATCTGGCAAATCATTAGAACTAGCAGAAAATAAACTTGTAAAAAAATATTATTTAGGTCAGAATTTCTCTTTGAATTAAGAAATATTTAATAAATATCACTTTCAGAATATTAAATAATTTTTCTATCAATCCTATAATTTCTTTAAGGATATCTTCATGATGTAATTATTTATAGAAGTAATCTTTTTATATTTAGAATAGGCTTATAATATAAGAAATTTGAATCTTTTAAAGATCAAATTTTTTCCTTAATTCTATTGGAAATTTATCATTGGAAAATTTTGCATTTCTTTTAGATGATCCTATAGTCTCCCTTGGCTTTTTGTCTTTCGTGATTCTTTTGATAAATCTTCCTTTATCTTTTATCGCTTATATTAAAAATCAAAATTCTTTACTAGTTCAATCTTTAACTATATTAGTTAATATTATTTTGGCTCTTCAGTTAATTATAAGATGGTATTCTTCGGGACATTTTCCTGTAAGCAATTTATATGAATCTTTGTGCTTTTTAGCTTGGGCAATAACTATAGGTCAACTATGGGCAGAAAAAGAGTATAAATCTCCAATCATAGCTTCTCTCTTGACACCGATTTCGCTCTTCTCGTTGGCTTTCGCAAGTTTTGTTTTGCCCAATGATTTAATAGTGAATTCATATATAGTCCCAGCTTTAAGGTCCAGTTGGCTGGTTATGCATGTAACTGTTGTTATGTTGAGTTATGCAGCGTTATTAATAGGGTCTATATTTTCAGCATCTCTACTATTTATAGATAAAGATCAACCTCTTCAAATAAGAAGCAATTCAATTGGCGTAGGTGGGTATAGAAGCCCTAATAAAGTAATAGATAAATTATCGCCTATTGAATTTTCTAGGTCTGAATTACTAGATACTTTAAGCTATCGAGTAATTGTTGTTGGATTTGTTTTACTAACCCTTGGATTGATAAGTGGATCAGTTTGGGCTAATGAAGCTTGGGGAACATGGTGGAGTTGGGACCCTAAGGAGACATGGGCTTTTATTTGTTGGCTTTTTTATGCGGCTTATTTACATATGAGAATTAGTAAGGGCTGGCAAGGAAGGAAACCTGCTCTATTAGCCTCTATAGGGTTTGTAATGGTCTTATTTTGTTATTTAGGGGTAAATTATTTTGGAGTTGGATTGCACAGCTATGGATGGTTTTTTAATATTATTTTTAATTAATGAATCATTCAGGATTAAGAACATTTCCTTTTTGGGCATTAATTGCAATTTCTCTAAGAGCATTACAACCTTCCTTTAACGTTGGATAAGCAAACATACCACTACCAGCAATAAAACAATTGGCACCTGCCGCACAACATTGAGAGATTGTCCAATTTGCTTTTATTCCTCCATCAACTTCAATATCAACGTTTAAATTATTGGAAGTAATTATTTGTCTTAATTTTGTGATTTTGTCAAGCATTGTAGAAATATATGCTTGTCCCCCAAAACCTGGATTTACTGTCATTACAAGTACATGATCTACCATATCTAATATATTTTCAACCATCTCGACGGGGGAATGAGGATTTAAAGCGACAGAAGGAGAGCCCCCAAGATCTCTTATCTTTCCTAAAATTCTATGAAGGTGAACATTTGATTCGACATGAGCTATTACAACCCCTGGTTCTCCTGATTTTCCTTTAGATGCTTCTACATATGATTCCAACATTGTTTCGCAATTATATTGACTTACCATGAGTTGAGTCTCAAATGGTACTTTGCAATATTTTCTACAGGCTGAAATCATTTCTGGTCCAAAAGTAAGATTCGGTACAAAGTTTCCGTCCATTACATCAAATTGAATTCTGTCAACGCCGGCTTCTTCAAGATCTTTGACACATTGACCCATATTAGCCCAGTCAGCTGGTAAGACAGATGGAATTATTTGTATTGGACGATTTGTTCCTATGTACTGAGGCATGATGTAGTCTGTAATTAATATTTAATAATAATACCGCTTTTTATCTAACGGTATCGTAACTATAAATTATCAAGAGACAATAAATAAATTTGGTTAAATTCTGATCTATTTAATGAAAATTGAGAATAAGAGTTAAAAAAACAACTTTTTCTAAATGAAATTTTGTTTAAAGGGTATTCACTGTGCGACTATACTGAGGATATTTTAAAACTAATCCAGTTAAATACAGTGAATCAAAATTTAATTCAAGAAATTCTCGAAGTAGTTGAGCAAGCAGCAATTGCATCAGCCAAATTAACAGGTCTTGGAATGAAAGACGAGGCTGATGCAGCTGCTGTTGAGGCAATGCGCAAAAGAATGGGGCAAATTGAGATGAAGGGACGAATTGTTATTGGAGAGGGAGAGAGAGACGAAGCTCCAATGCTTTATATTGGGGAAGAAGTTGGTTCTGGAAATGGTCCAGGTGTTGATTTTGCGGTAGATCCTTGCGAAGGTACTAACTTATGTGCAAATAATCAACGCGGTTCAATGGCGGTTTTAGCAGCCTCAGATAGAGGTGGATTATTTAATGCGCCCGATTTTTATATGAATAAGTTAGCAGCACCTCCTTCTGCTAAAGGAAAAGTAGATATCAGAAAAACCCCTATGGAAAACCTTAAAATTTTAAGTGAATGTCTAGGTTTAGCTCTTTCTGATTTAACAGTTGTTGTAATGGATAGAACTAGGCATAAAAGTTTAATCTCAGAGATAAGATCAGTTGGAGCTAAAGTTCAGCCAATCTCAGATGGAGATGTTCAAGCTGCTATAGCTTGTGGGTTCTCGGGTACTGGAACCCATTGCCTTATGGGTATAGGAGCTGCTCCTGAAGGTGTTATTTCTGCTGCTGCGATGAGAGCATTAGGAGGACATTTTCAAGGTCAACTAGTATATGATCCAGCAATAGCTCAGACTAAAGAGTGGGCAGATTATACAAAAGAAGGAAATATAAAAAGATTAAATGAAATGGGTATAACAGATATAGATAAAATTTACGATGCTTCAGAATTAGCCTCAGGCGAAAATGTGGTTTTTGCAGGAAGTGGAATAACAGATGGTCTTTTATTTAATGGTGTTAAATTTGAAAAAGATTGCACTAGAACAAGTAGTTTGATAATAAGTACTCTTGGTAACACGGCTAGATTTACTAATACAGTGCATATTAAAGATGGTGCTCAAAACATTAGCCTTTAATTTTCTTGTCCCACTATTGAAATAATTCTATGCACATAATTGTGGTCGGGTTAAGTCATAGGACAGCCCCGGTAGAAGTGCGAGAAAAATTAAGTATTCCTGATGATTTGATATCTTCATCCTTAAATTCTCTAATGGAGGAGGATCAAATTATAGAAGTTTCTATCTTAAGTACATGTAATAGGTTGGAAATATATTCTCTTGTAAAAAACATATCGCTAGGTTTGTCATCAATAAAGAATTTTCTAAGACATTATTCAAGCTTTTCTGTAGATTTTTTATCTCCACATTTATTTCATTTTGAACAGGAAGAAGCAGTTTCTCATTTAATGAAAGTTTCCTCAGGGCTAGATAGTCTGGTCTTAGGAGAAGGACAGATTCTTTCTCAAGTAAAGAAGATGATGCGACTAGGTCAGGAGAATCATTCAACAGGCCCAATTCTAAACAGATTGCTTTCTCAATCGGTTTCTGCAGGTAAGAGAGTTAGAACAGAGACAAATTTAGGAACCGGAGCAGTATCTATTAGTTCAGCAGCAGTGGAACTTGCTCAACTTAAATTAGGACAGGCTTCAGGTAAGGATGAATTAATTACTCTGGAGAATGAAAAGGTAACTATTGTTGGTGCTGGGAGAATGGGTAGGCTTCTTATTCAGCATCTTAAATCTAAAGGTTGTAATAGTTTAACTTTATTAAATAGGACCTTAGACAGAGCTGTTAAATTATCATCAGATTTTTCTGATTTAGAAATTAACTGTCAGGAGATGGATAAGTTAATAGAAGCGATAGAAAATTCAACACTTTTATTTACTAGCACAGCTGCTAATGAACCCTTAATAGACCTTGAAATTCTTTCAAAAATAAAAAGAAAAGAAATGCTAAGGTTGATTGATATAGGAGTTCCAAGAAATATTTCTAATGATGTAAATGAAATCCCATTTATAGATTCATTTGATGTTGATGATTTGCAGGAAGTTGTTTCAAGGAATCAAGAGCATAGATTAAAGCTAGCAGAGCAGGCTTCAAAATTAGTTGAGGAAGAAAGAAGATCATTCCTAGAATGGTGGGCAAGTTTAGAAGCAGTTCCAACAATTAATAGATTAAGATCTGAACTTGAGTCTATAAGGAAAGAAGAATTACAAAAGGCTTTAAGTCGTATGGGACCGGATTTCTCAGCTAGGGAGAGAAAGGTTGTTGAAGCTTTGTCTAAGGGAATAATAAATAAAATCCTTCATACCCCTGTAACAAAATTAAGAGAACCTCAAGATAGAGAAGACAGGCAGATTGCTCTTAGAATTGTGGAAAAGATCTTTTCTCTTGATAATTCGGATAATGAATAAATTAAATTTGATCTTTAATTTTAAAATAAAAGTTATTTAACCTTTAGAACTGACCATTACTTTTACTGAAAGTATTGTTTTTCAAGTAAATTTTATAAATCACCTGATTTTGATTGAATGAAGAGAGTTTTATCAATAATCCTTGGAGGAGGAAAAGGCTCTCGCCTTTATCCTCTTACAAAAATGAGAGCTAAGCCCGCTGTCCCTTTGGCTGGCAAATATCGATTAATTGATATACCTATAAGTAATTGTATTAATTCGGGTATTAATAAGATGTATGTACTTACGCAGTTTAATAGTGCCTCATTAAATAGACATATTGGAAGAACTTATAATTTAAGCGCTCCATTTGGTCAAGGTTTTGTTGAAGTGTTAGCTGCTCAGCAAACTCCTGATAGCCCGAGTTGGTTTGAAGGAACTGCTGATGCCGTTAGAAAATATCAATGGCTATTTCAAGAATGGGATGTAGATGAATATTTGATTTTATCTGGCGACCAGCTTTACAGAATGGATTACAGCTTGTTTGTTGATCATCATAGAAGATCTAAAGCTGATTTAACAATAGGAGCTTTGCCTGTTGATGAAACTCAAGCAGAAGGTTTTGGTCTTATGCGAACAGATGAAGAAGGTAATATTCAGGAATTTAGTGAGAAACCCAAGGGAGAGAAGCTAAAAGCCATGGCTGTTAATACTTCTAAATTTGGACTATCAGAAGAGTCAGCAAAAAACAAACCTTACTTAGCTTCTATGGGTATCTATGTATTTAGTAGAAATACATTGTTTGATCTTTTAAATAACCATCCTTCTTATAAAGACTTCGGGAAAGATATAATTCCTGAATCCTTAAAAAGAGGAGATTTACTGAAGAGCTATGTCTTTGATGATTATTGGGAAGATATTGGTACAATAGGAGCTTTCTTTGAATCTAATTTAGCTTTGACTCAACAACCAAAGCCTCCTTTTAGTTTTTATGATGAAAAATTTCCAATATATACAAGACCTAGATA
>CETG01430885.1_pt1 | contig 37821 bp, 30 predicted proteins | sample 361471 | NCBI WGS metagenome assembly CETG01 (sample SAMEA2622696, study PRJEB7988) | marine metagenome | isolation source: saline water (ENVO:00002010), including | reverse complement strand
TTGGCTCCATTCTTCAAAAGTATTGGTACAACAGGGGTTACAGCTTCGATCTCAAAGGTCTTAAAGCCCGTCTCAAATAAATTTAGTGCAAAAGTCTTTAAAAGTTTTCTAAATGTTATTCATTTAGGTTCTATTCTAAACTATCTTATTGAAAGTTTAAAAAATTACATCTAGAGATCTATTGCCTCATTTTAAATTGCACCAGATTACTCATTTTTTATAAATTTGCATCGCTAGATTAAAACATATTTTCTTATTAGCTCTATTTATTTACTATGTTTTGTGGGAGAGGATGTTTCTCATGTTATTTAAAGAAACTATTGTATTTTACAAACAAAGTTTCCTTTTGTTGAAAAGATATCCATGAATGGAAGCTTTACTTTGATTTTTCTATAAAAAGGGAAATAAGCTTCACTTACAATAATAAATCCTAATTTGCGTAAGATTTTTTTTAGTTCCCTGGGCGTCATCATATTTATATGTGTTGGATCAGCCTCTTTATCGTAATATCCCCACTTCTCAAGCAAACCATAAAACCATGCATCATTTCTTATAAGAAATGTGCCATTTGGTTTAAGAACTCTTTTCATTTCCAACAAAAACTGATCACAATACTTTCTTGGGATATGTTCTATGACTGTAACATTTACTACGAGATCAAAGCTGTTATCTTTGAAAGGTAATTTAAAACTATTACTTGCAACATAAGTTATTTTTTCTAAGTTTCTTTTTTTTGAATATTCAATTGCTTTCAATGATGGTTCAAGTGCCACAATATGTTCAGATATTGTATGCAAAGGTTCTGTGCAACTTCCAATCCCCGCACCAACTTCTAATGTCATTTCATAGGAGTTATCTAAAAATTCCAACAAACAATTTTCGGTGCCCAAATGAAAATTTTCATTATTCCAATAGTCTTCTTCTTCTTTAAAGCAACTAAAAAAAATATTCTTATTTTTAATTAAATAATCTTCAGAAGATAAAATATTCTTTACTTTAGATTCCATTAAAAAATTTTAGTAATTGTTTTGAAACAATTTTACTATCAAAATTAGATCTTGAGAAGATAAATGCATTATTTTTTAGAATCTCTAATTTATTTTTATCGTACATAAGGTCTATTATTTTTTTTTCAATTTTATCAAGTTCATTAAATTTATATATAAAACCATTGTAGTTATTCTTTATAACCTCAGAAACAGCAGAATTTCTGTAACCAAAACATGCTATAGATGGAATTTTTACCAATCCTGCCTCAACATAAACTCTTCCAAAGCTTTCACTATTAGAAAGTAAAATATGTAAGTCCGATTTATGTAAGAGTTTTACAATTTCTAATTGTGTTTTAGCACCATGAAAAATGACTTCTTCATCAAGTTGTAACTTTTTGGAAATTTCTTTAAGTTTCCCTATATAGTTACCATCACCAATAATATTATAGATAAATTTGTGACCACCATTTTTTAAATTACTTATTATTTTAAGAACATCCTGAACATTTTTCTCTTTTTCAAGTCTACAAAATGTAATTAATGTAAATTTGTTGTGTTCAACTTTATTTTTAAATTCCCATATCTTTGCATCTATTGGTCTAGGGATTTTAATAAAATTATTAATAGGCGTTTTACAAAATTTATGAATATATTTTATTGTGTGATCATTTATTGCAATTAATTTTTTTGAATTATTATATGCTCTTCTTAATAGAAAATTTCTAAATTTTACAATATATTTTTTATTTTTAAAGGCTAATCTTGTACCTGCAGCTAGAATAATTGGTTTAAAAGATAAAAAAGATTTTGTTAGGGCAAAAGCTATTTCACATTGATGTCCCATCAACACTACTTCATTGTAGTTACCACCTTTGAAAAGTATATTCAATAAAAAAATGTTTTTTATTGAAGAAATATATCCAGCATTTCGCTTTCTAATGATTTTATAAGGTAGATTTTTATCAAAATCTTTTTCTCCTTCAAAATGGTGACAAATTAATGTAATCTCTACCCCCTGTTCTACCAATCCCGCCAGAGTCTGGTGAGTAGAAAATTGATATCCACCTACACTGGGTAAATAATTTCCACTCACCATACAAAGCAGTTTCATATTTTTTAAATCCAGAAGATACTAGGAATAATATAAATGATTTTTTATGTTAAAATTTTATTAAGATAATATTAATAAAAAGTTCATATTAGAGAATCAAGATAAAAGGTTTGTAGCGGTTGGAGAAATCATTATTACTTTCTCGAATCATAAGCAATGCTCCTCATTATCTTAGCAGTTGCGATTAAAGCAGAAACAATTAATTTTCCTTCTATTAATTATTTTCTTAACGATTTGCTATAATATTTTTAATATAGATATTGGGGAAATATTTTGAATTCAGATGGAAGAAAGAATCAAGATCTTCTGATTGATCGTGAGATAGGAATATCCCAAATTATTGATTATTTGTTGAAAAATAAAAAATTAATAGGATTTTCTGTTCTTTTTAGTTTTTGTATTGGTTTATTTTATACATTATATCAAAAAAGGATTTGGGAGGGGCAATTTCAAATCGTTTTAGTTGATAAAAATCAAAGAAGCCGTTCATTTGACTCTTCCCTTCAGTCTGAGGCAATATTTTTAGATAGATTTGGCATATTTGATGGTGACGTAGAAGTAAAAACAGAAGTTGAAATACTTAAAAGCCCTAAGGTCTTAATGCCAGTATATGATTTTTTTAAATCTAATAATAAAAGTAATTTAGCTAATCCAGTTAAATATTCTTTTCTTAAATGGCGAAAAGATCATTTAGATGTAAATCTCATGAAAGGTACAAAAGTATTAAATATATCTTTTCAGGATGAAAATAGGGATATTATTTTACCTTTATTGGTTAAGATATCTAATGCTTATCAGAAATACTCTGGAGAAACAAGACAGACTGCTTTGAAGTCTGGAATTGAATATCTTAATGATCAGATTGATTTGTATAAGATAAAAAGTACGAAAGCAATTTCTGAAGCTAAAAACTATGCATCGAAACAAAACCTTGGTTTTTTGACTCTGGTTCAAGGGGAAAATAGGGAATTTGTTGTAGATACAGAAAGAGATTATATAAATGCTTCTAATGAAATCAGATTTATAGATCAACATTTAGAGTTATTAGAAAAAATAAAAAATAATCCAGAAAAGAATTTATATTTAATTCTTAATATATTAAGTTCGACAAAAGAATATACTTCATTTGCTAGTGAAACTTTATATAATAGATATATTAATATTGATTCAAAACTTTCTAGATTAAAGACTTTTTATACAAATCAAGATCCTGAAATAAAGAGATTGGAGACGGAAAGACTTAGAACATTGAATATTCTTTTAGAAACTATTAATAATGAACTTTTAGCTCAAAGGATAAAAAGTGGAGAAAATAAGGCAGCCTCTAAAAGGCCAATAGGAGTTATAAGCTTCTACAAGGAATTGCTAGCTAATACTCAACGGATTGAAACTACTTTGAAAATTTTAGAGAGTCAGAAGAACGCTTTATTGTTAGCAGATGCTAGGAAGCAAAATCCTTGGAGTTTAATAACGGAACCATATATATTAGATTATCCAGTTTCACCAAGTAGAAAAAAAATATTGTTGATTTTCATAATAGGAGGCTTTTTGTTTGGTTCAATTTTTTCTTTAGTTAAAGAGTTAAGAAAGGATCTTTTGTCTGATCCTGATGTAATCGCTTCATTATTGGATCTTCCTGAAATAGAGAGACTTTCTATAAATTCTAAAGATAAATGGAAAGAATCTACAGACTTTTTAGTAGATGGACTGCTGTTAAATTCGAAATTACCAATCCAAAATATTTCAATTGTTAGTGTTGGAGCGACAGAATTAGATATTCAAGACTTCTTTGTTGAATGTCTTAAGAAATCATTTAAAAGTGAATCAATAAATATTTCTACCAAGCTTCAAGAGACTAATAAATGCGATCAGCAAATTCTTTTAATACCCAAAGGAAGGGCTACGCGTTTAGATCTGCTAAAGCTTAATATGAGATTAAAACTTCAGAGTACTAAAGTAATTGGTTGGATATTTATAAACGATCTTCCCTGAACTTTTAAATCCTTTAAATCTAATATTAATAAATAAGATTAAAAAATAATCTATTGTCTCATTTCTTATTTTTGAATTAAAATAAAATATTTTGTATTTATCTTTAATTTTAATATTTTTAATCTAAATATTTCTTATACCATTTTAAATATAAATTTTTTATTCATAATATTAATATATATCTTGTCAGCACATACGATATAGTAGTATTTTTTCTATTAAATTAAACAGTGTTGTATAAAAACTAATTATGACTATTTTAGTAACTGGTAATGCAGGCTTTATTGGATTTCATCTAGCAAAAAGACTTATTGAGGAAGGAATTCCAGTCGTAGGTTACGACAATATTAATTCATACTATGATAAGAATCTGAAAATTTCCAGACTAAAATTATTAGATGAACTTTCAAGAGATTTAAATAAAAAATATGATTTTATTGAATCAGACCTTGAAGATTATGATGCTTTAATTAAAGTTTTTGAACGATTTAGACCTACCGTGGTTATCAACCTTGCCGCTCAAGCAGGTGTTAGATATTCAATTGAGAATCCATCATCTTATGTAAAATCTAATATTTTAGGCTTTTCAAATATCTTAGAAAGTTGTAAAGAATACTCCGTAAAACATTTAATATATGCTAGTAGCAGCTCAGTTTATGGTGGAAATAAAAAATTACCTTACTCTGAGTTGCACGGAGTTGACCATCCAGTAAGTATGTATGCTGCCTCGAAAAAGGCAAATGAACTTATGGCACATACTTATAGCCATCTATATAACCTTCCTACTACTGGGTTGAGGTTCTTTACCGTTTATGGTCCTTGGGGAAGACCTGATATGGCTTTGTTTCTTTTTACTAAAGCAATTTTGAATGGTGAACCTATTAAAATATTTAATAAAGGTGATATGGTCAGAGATTTTACTTATATAGATGACATCATAGAATCTCTTTTCAGATTAATAAATAAACCAGCAAGTTCAGATAAAAATATAAACTATTTATATCCTAACCCTTCAACAAGTTGGGCTCCATATAGAGTATTTAATATTGGTAATTCTCAGCCAATACCTCTTATGAATTTTATTAATGAAATTGAACTTAAGTTGGGAATTAAGGCTCAGAAAGAATTTCTTCCAATGCAACAAGGCGATGTTCAATCCACTTCAGCTGATACAGCAGAATTAGAAAAATGGGTTAATTTTAAACCTAATACCTCTGTTAAAGAGGGGATTTCTAAGTTTATTGATTGGTATAATAGTTTTTATAAGCAAAAATAATTATTATAGAACTTATGAAGGATTACCCTAAAATTGAAACATGTTCAGTTGCAGTAATTGGGTTGGGTTATGTTGGTCTTCCCTTAGCTGTTGAAATTGCAAAAAAACAAAAATCATTTTTTTCAGATAAAGAACTAAATAGAAAAGTTATAGGATTTGATATTGATACAAATCGCATAGATCAACTTAAAAAAGGTATTGACATAACTAATGAAGTCCAAAAAGAGGATTTGAATTCAAATATTGACATTAAATTTACAAATGACTTTATTCACTTGGTTGAAGCAGATGTATTTATTATCACGGTCCCAACTCCTATAGATAAAGTAAAGCAGCCAGATTTAAAAGCTTTAAAAAGTGCTACTAAAACTGTTGGATTAGTTTTAAAGGAGAGAGTTTCAAGTTGTAAGCCTCTAATCATATATGAGAGCACAGTCTTCCCTGGAGCCACAGAAGAAGTTTGCATCCCAATTCTAGAGGCGAATTCAGGCTTGGTTTTTAATTTGGATTTCTTTTGTGGTTATAGCCCCGAAAGAATCAATCCTGGAGATAAGATGAATCGATTAAGTTCAATTGTGAAAGTAACAAGTGGAAGTAATGAAGAAGCAGGTGAGTGGATAAATCAATTTTATGCATCGATTATTAAGGCAGGAACACACAAAGCAAAAACTATTAAGGTCGCTGAAGCTGCCAAAATAATAGAAAATACTCAGAGAGATATTAATATCGCACTCATAAATGAATTATCAATCATTTGCAATTTGATGGGTATCAATATTTTTGATGTTCTTGAGGCTGCTGGAACGAAATGGAATTTTCTGCCTTTTAAGCCTGGTTTAGTAGGCGGTCATTGTATCGGAGTCGATCCTTATTATTTGACTTATAAAGCACAACAAATAGGTTATGAGCCAAAGGTTATTTTAGCTGGGAGACAGATAAATGATGGCATGGTGAATTGGATAGTAAATAGAGTTATTAAAATCTTAATAAAAAAAAGAATTCAAATATTAAGTTCAAGAATATTAGTTTTAGGACTTAGTTTTAAGGAAAATTGCCCTGATTGTAGAAATAGTAAGGTTATAGAATTAATCCAAGAATTAAAAAGTTATGGCATAATTATTGATATTTTTGACCCTTGCGTTAATAAAGAAGAAGTGAAAAATAAATACGGTATTTCTTTAAAAGATTCTTTACCAAGCGATTTAAAATATAATGCTATTATTCTTGCCGTTGCCCATCAAGAATTCAAGAAAATAAATTTTCAAATTTTAAATGATATATTATTAGATAATGGAGTTATAATAGATCTTAAGAATTTCCTACCTAAAGCTTTAAACCCAGTATTGATTTAATTTATATTTAGGTATGAGAAGAACGCTAAAAAAAAGATTTTATACTGCTTATCTTTTAAATAGATTAATAAATTTCTTAAGTAAAAAGAGAAAATCTCAAGTACTACTTGTCATAATTCTGATGATATTAAGTGCTGGCTTTGAATTAATAACCCTAGCATCAGTTGTACCTTTCCTTACATTGATTACAGATCCTTATAAGATTTATCAGCTTTCATTATTTAAAGAATTATCAGGCTTGGAATATTTTTCCGATCCCTCCAATCTTGTAATTCCGTTGTCAATTATTTTTGGGGGACTTGCTCTATTAAGTGCATTAATTAGAACATTCAATATATGGTGTAGTACTAAACTTTCTGCTTCTATAGGCTTAGATATTAGTCTTGAGTCTTATAAAAGGACATTAAGTAGACCTTATAAAATTCATTTGGAATCTAATACATCTGAAGTAATAGCTACAACTTTTTATCATTGTGATCAAACAATTATTTTTTTAAGTAGTTCTTTTCAACTTTTAGTTTCTCTATTTATAGCCATTGCGCTTATTATTGGCTTATTATTAATTGATTTAAGTACAGCATTAATTATAACAACTTTATTTGCTATTTGCTATTTATCGATATCATTCTTTATTAGAAAAAGACTCTCTAGGATTAGTCAGCAAATGGCTTTATCTAGTAAGATGCATATTAAAAAAATACAAGAAGGATTAGGATCAATAAGAGATTTAATTTTAAATAATTCTCAGAATTATTATTTAAACTTATATAAGAAGTCTGACTATATTTTGAGAAATCAACAAGCAAATAGTCAATTTTTATCTTTATTCCCTCGTTATTCAATGGAAGGTTTGGGGTTGGCTGTGATTAGTGTAATTTCATTGATCGTATTAAAGAGTCCAAGCAGAGAATTATCTGCAATAACATTATTGGGTGCTTATGCACTTGGTGCTCAAAAACTGCTTCCTGCTATTCAACAAATTTACTCTAATTATACCTCAATGCAAACTAACACAGCTTCGGTTAGGATAGTACTAGATAGTTTGGAACAAAAAATTATAGCTGAAAAATCATATAAAAATTTAGAAACAATACGGTTAAAAGAATCTATTAAGTTAGAAAATGTTTCTTTTGGATATGGTGATAATGATAAGTTGGTTTTAGATTCAATAAATCTTGAATTTTTCTTTGGAGATAGAATAGCAATTGTAGGTGAAACTGGAAGTGGGAAAAGCACTCTGTTTGATATTTTGATGGGTCTACTTATACCAACTAATGGTAAAATCATAATTGATTCAAGGGATTTGAATTCATTTCAATATCCAAATTATTTAAAATCTTGGCAGTCAAAAATTTCTCATGTTCCTCAGGACGTGTTTCTATCTGATAACTCATTTATGGAGAATATTGCATTTGGATTACCCAAAAAAGAAATAGATCTTCAGAAAGTTATAAAAGCAGCTGATCAAGCTAAAATAAAGAATTTTATTGATTCGCAGCCTTTTGGATTCGACACAAACGTTGGAGAAAGAGGAATTAAGTTAAGTGGAGGGCAAAAACAGAGAATTGCAATTGCAAGAGCACTTTATAGTAATACTAAAGTATTATTCTTAGATGAGGCTACAAGTTCATTGGATACTGGAACTGAGAACTCTATCATAAATTCTATAGAATCTCTAGATAAAGATATAACTATTTTTATGATTGCTCATAGGCTTAATACTATTACTAATTTTGATAGAATTATTGAACTTAGACAAGGAAAAGTCTTGTAGCTAGAATAAATTTTGATATATCAAAATAAATTTTTTTATTAAATATGTTTTTAGAAAATGTTTCTAGTATTTTGGTAACAGGTGGGACAGGAAGCTTTGGAAGTGCTTTTATTGGAAAATTACTATCCGATTATAAAAACTTTGAAAGAATAGTGGTTTATAGTCGAGACGAATTAAAGCAATGGATACTCAAAGAAAAGTATCCGTCAGACAAATACCCGCAATTGCGATATTTTCTAGGTGACGTCAGAGATGAAAGTCGTTTAAGAAGGGCAATAGAAAATATAGAGGTAGTTGTTCATGCGGCTGCCCTTAAGCAAGTTTCTGCAGGAGAATATGACCCATTTGAATTTATAAAAACAAATGTTATAGGAGCTAATAATCTACTACAAGCTTGCCTAGATAATAAAGTTAAGAAAGTAATAGCATTGAGCACAGATAAGGCTGCCTCACCAATTAATTTATATGGAGCTACAAAACTGTGCTCAGATAAATTATTCATCTCTGCCAATAATATTAAAGGGAATAGAGATATATCTTTCTCTGTTGTCAGGTATGGCAATGTAATGGGATCAAGAGGTTCTGTAATACCTTTATTTTTAAAAAAGGCTAAGGATGGTTGTTTACCTATTACAGATAAAAATATGACTAGATTCAATATTACCTTGACTGAAGGTATTGACTTGGTGCTTTTTGCTTTGGAGAATTCTTTAGGGGGTGAAATTTTTGTGCCCAAAATACCAAGTTATCGAATTATTGATCTTGCAAAAGCTATAGGTCCTAATTGTGATTTTGATTTTGTTGGGATTAGAGCAGGAGAAAAAATACACGAGGAAATGATTACAAAGGCCGATAGTCTAAATACATTTGATATTGGTAAATATTATTTGATTTTAAGTAGTGAGGTTGAGCTTAGAGAGAGAGTAATTAAATCTTATAAAGAAATTAAAAGGGTTGAGGAGTCTTTTAATTATAATTCATTGGAAAATGAATGTTTTCTTAGTGTTAATGAGATTCGCTCCTTGATTAAAAAGCATGTAGATATGAACTTTAAACCCTGATGAGTGAACATAATTACATACCTTATGGTCGTCAAAATATCTCTAAAAATGATATCAAAGCTATAAAAAATGTTTTAGAAAGTAAATTCTTAACACAAGGACCAGCAGTTCCAATGTTTGAGGAGATTACTGCTCAAAGAGTTAAGGCAAAATATGCTGTTGCGTTGAATAGTGCAACAAGTGCTCTTCATCTTTCATGCTTGGCATTAGGACTTTCACCTGGAGATAGAGTATGGACTTCTCCCATAACATTTGTAGCTACTGCAAATTGTGCAAGATACTGTCAAGCAGAAGTTGATTTTGTAGATGTTGATATAAATACTGGATTGATAAGTATCTCTGCAATGATTAAGAAGTTGGAGATTGCAAAGCAAGAAAATAAGTTGCCCAAAATCGTAATTCCTGTGCATTTGGCTGGAGCAAGTTGCGATATGGAGCAACTTGGTAACCTTTCAAAACAATATGGCTTTTCAATTATTGAAGATGCAAGTCATGCAATTGGTGGTTTTTATCTTCAAAATCCAATAGGTAGTTGCAGATATAGCTCAATAACAATTTTTAGCTTTCATCCTGTAAAAATCATTACAACAGGAGAGGGAGGAATGGCACTTACTAATGACGAGCAAATTGCCAAGACAATTCGTTTATTACGTAGTCATGGAGTAACAAGAGATAAGGAAGATTTGATAGATAAAAATAATGGAGAATGGTATTACGAGCAAATCAATTTGGGATTTAATTATAGGATGACAGATATACAAGCAGCTCTGGGGATCAGTCAATTAAACATGCTAGAAGAATTTATTGCAAAACGTTTAACAATAGCAAAAAGATATGAAGAATTTCTTTTTTCTAATCATATTATAAAACCCCTTCTAAAACATAATTCAGCATGGCACTTATATATAATTAGACTTAGAAATAGTAAAAATAGACTTTTATTATTTAATGAGTTAAGGTCTTTTGGTATTGGAGCTAATGTTCATTATATTCCTGTCTATTTACAACCTTATTATCAAAAGCTAGGATTCAAAGTAGGACACTGTCCGATTGCTGAAGATTATTATTCATGCATAATAAGCATACCAATATTCCCAGGTTTGAAAATTACCCAACAGGACAAAATAATTAATTTAATAAATAAATTTATGCCACAGAGTTAATTGGAAATTAATTTTTTATAAATAAATTTGTGTATAAAATTGAAATAAAAATCCTATATTTTTATTGATCATATATTTAGTAATTAGTTGTAATTAAAGAGCACTTGCTTAATAATATTCTAGAGATTGCTTAATAACTAAATTAAAATCAGTCCTAAAAGCATTTGACTTGAATAGCTTTTCTAGTTTACCTAGACAGCAATGTTTGGTTTGTGTATTATATATAATATTGTTTGGATTGAGAATGAAAGTACTATTTGTTTGTGATTGGGACTTTACTCTGATTTGGGAAAAAGTAGCTCTAATTCTAAAAGAAAAGTCTAAAATAAGTAAGGCAACTGCTTTTGTAGTTGGAAGAATCTATGAAAAACATTTACATGAAAGTAAAAATAATCCGTTTGATAAATTATATCTTTTACAAGATTCGATAGATAATAATCTCAAAGTAAAAAATCTTGATGAAAAGCTGAAAAGTTTAGAAAATAAATATGCCGTGCCTAATTTACATAGATTCCTTTGGGCAGACAGGAAATTACCTTATAAAGATTATAAAGAAAGTTGCAATTTAATAGCTAAAAGCTTTTACTTTTGGGAAGAGACTCTTGAGTATGAAAAACCTGATTTGATAGCTGCCGTTGGTTATGGATCCCTAACACATATGGTATCTCATTTTGTAGCAAGAAGGATGGGAATTCCTATTTTAAGACCAATTCATACAAGAATTTGGAATAGATATTTCCCTTCCTATGATTTAAGTGGATTCAAGTCATGTGAATACCTAAAAAGTGAAAATATAAATTATGAAAAAGCTCCTTTAAGCTCTATACGGTTATTTATAGAAGATTATAGAAAAAATGCTATGAGGCCAGATTATGAATTGAATTTTGATAAAACACATGGTTTAGAAATTGGACATTTATATAGATTTTTTAGATACATCTATAGGTTTTATTTCTCTGGAACATATTCTAATGATAAATCTAAAGTAAATCCGATTAAGAAATTAATTAGTGTAATTAAGCCTAAAATAAAAAGAAGATTTCTGAAAATATACTATAAATGGGATCAATTTAATTCAGAAAAAAATTATGCTTACTTTCCTCTTCATTATCAGCCTGAGGCTACAACACTGTGCGATGCACATTATTATCTTAATCAGATAAGTCTTATAGAGAATTTAGCAAAGTCTTTACCGATAGGATTTACATTAGTAGTTAAAGAGCATCCTCAAATGCTTGGCAATAGGGATATTGAATATTATGAAAAAATAAAGCAAATAGGCAATGTATCACTAATTTCTCCTTTCGAAGATAATTTTAAAGTAATAAGTCATGCATCTATCATATTTACCATAACTGGTACGGCAGGACTTGAGGCTTTGTTATTTAAAAAGCCAGTAATAACATTTGGAGATGTATTCTATAATCAATGCGATTTAGTTATAAAGGCAGCAAACATAGCACCTACTAAATGGACTTTCTTGATTAATGATATCCTATCTAATTATACTCATGAAGAGTCTGAGCTCGAAAACTTTCTGAGTTTATTATTTAATTCTTCAGATGAATTTAGTTTTGAAGAACCATATTTAGAGTCAGGTGCAGGTGCACATGTAATTGAAAGTGATAATATTAGAAAAATTACTAATTGGATTGAAGTAGAATTGATTAAGGTTAGTAGCTGTGATAAATACGGGCGTATGACAATATAACTATAATATTATATATTATGAATATGATATTAATGAAATAACCACATACAAAAAATCCTTATTCAAGCATTTTGAATATCCAAACCTCTTAAAATTTCATTATTATGGTTTTTAATTATAGAGTATTATTTATTTAAATATTAACAAATTGACAATAATTTTTACTAAAGCTATGCTTCTATCAAATTTATTAATGAATAGAAAATTAAAAACCTTTATATTTTAGATACGTTCTTAATAATAAAAATATTCTTAGGTTCTGGAGAATAAATTTAAAAAAGCTTCAGCTAAATATTATTGTATCCAAGACCTTATGATTTATGTAAAATGAGACGAAATTATTATTTTAGTTAAACCCAAAACTATTAAGATATTAGGGAATCAATAACACATATAACTTGAAAATTTAGATTTTTATAATATAATATTTCTAATGATTTGTTAATATTCTAAGAATGAACCCACTTATATCTTCTTTGGTTTGGCAATGTAAGAATTTTAAAGTAATAAGAGCATATAGAGAGATTAAAAAGAATCAAGATAATTTTGATAAGTTTGCCGATAAATATCTGAAAAAGCTTCTTACCCACGCTAAAAAAAATGTACCATATTACGCCAATATAGAAATAGTAGACATTAGTAGTATTGATAAGTTGCCTATTATGACTAAGGATATTTTAAGGAATTCACCAGAGCTACTTATATCAAAAGATTTGGGAAAAAGATCATTTTGGTATAATACTTCTGGTGGGTCAACTGGAGAACCAGTAAGATTTATTCAAGATTGTGAATACGATAAATGGGTATCTGCAACTTTGTTTTATTATTTCAAGGAACTTTTAAAATGTGATTGGTCGAAATCTGTAATAGTGGATGTTTGGGGATCTCCTGAAGATTATGAGAAGAACACAACTTCATTTTTAAATAAGTTAAGGAATCTAATTGGCAATAACACATTTATCAATGCTTTTGAGTTTGGAGAAAAAGAAATGCTTGATGCACTTAATGTAATCAATAGAAAAAAGCCAGATATACTTAAGGGTTATAGTAATAGTCTATATGACCTTGCATGTTTCATAGAGAATAATAAATTAAATGTATATTCACCCAAGTTAATAAGTGCTAGGAGTTCAATGCTTTACTCTGAACAGAGGGAGAAGATTGAGAAAGTATTTAATACAAAAATATATGATTTTTATGGATCTAGAGAGGCAAGTGCAATTGCGGGTCAATGTTTAGATTCTTCAAGTAAAATGTGTATTTTTCAATTTAATAACATTATTGAAATAGTAGACGGAGAGATTCTATTAACTAATCTACACAATTATTCAATGCCATTAATAAGGTATAAAATTATGGATCAAGCTAATTCAATTTCTAAAAAAGATAATAAATTACCTTTTTTAGATGGTCTTCAAGGAAGAACTTATGATTATTTTGTTCTAAATGGACAAAGAAGAATTCATGTACAATATTTTATATCATTATTTTTTTATATAGATGATCTCATAAGTTTTCAAATTGTTCAGAATGAAATTAATCAATTTACTATTAATTATGTTGCAAAATCTTCAATGGGATTGCCTGAAAGAGTAAAAGAAACTATAGAAGAAAAAATGATAGCTAGCTTAGGTGATAATATTGAAATTCTATGGGAAAAAGTAGATTTTATAGAGAAAACAATAAATGGTAAGCATTTATATGCTAGGAGTGAGGTTAAATAATATGTGTGGAATATTAGGAGCAATCTCCAAAGATTTAGACGATTCGACCTTCTATAATGCGCTTAAAAGTATTGATCACAGGGGCCCGGATAATATTGGCGAACTGATTGACTCTAATTTAAAATTAGGTCATTCAAGATTAGCTATTATTGATTTATCGAAAGAAGCTAATCAACCATATAAGGATAACGAAAAAGATATCTATATAATTTTTAATGGTGAAATATATAACTATATTCAGCTCAAGCAAATTCTTCCACCTAATGAAACATACCATACCAATTCTGAGGTTGAAGTAATGATCAAGCTTTATAAAAAATTTGGTATTTCTTTTATAAATTATTTAGATGGTATGTTCTCTTTTTCACTTTATGATAAGGAACAAAAAAGATTGATTTTAGCAAGAGATAGATTAGGTGAAAAACCTCTTTTTTATCATATAGATAATAGATTAAAAAATTTTTACTTTAGCTCTGAATTAAAAAGTTTTAAATATTTTCCCATAAAGCTATCTCTTGATACAAGAATATTGGATAATATTTTGAATTTTACTTTCTATGAAGGCGAGTCGTTAATTCAAGAAATAAGTTCATTATCACCAGGTCAGTTTATGACTGTTGATCTGACCACATTTCGGATAGATGTCAATTACTATTTTGAATTAACAGAACTTATAAATAAAAATAAATATAATCAACTCATGCAATCTGGAATTGATTCTTCTGCTAAGAAATTAACTAATATTCTTACTAAGTCAATTCAAAAAAGACATATATCAGATGTTCCTATATCAATAATTGCATCTGGAGGATTAGATTCTTCATTAATCGCTTATATATCACGAAATATAAGCAAAAATTTAAATTTATTACATATTGACTCTGTTACTAACTCTGAAAAGAAAGAGGCTATTTTATTGGCTAAAGAACTAAGGGCTAATATTAATATCGAAGAAATTGATATTAATAAATTCAAGTTAATACTTAATAAGGCTATAAATTACTGGGATAATCCATTAGTGCATGCAAATGCAATTGGTATTTTTGCTCTTTCTCAACTTGCTAATACTAATGGTTATAAGGTCATTATTGGTGGAGAAGGTGCCGATGAATTGTTTGGAGGTTACCCCCATCACCGTCTTTATAAATATTCATTACTAATAAATAGAATATTTAAATTCTTACCTGATGTGTTTTTGAAGTCCCTAGTCTTTGCTAGAGCTCAAAGCAAAACATCAAATTGGTTTCCAACAGTTCAACATCTTCTTAACAATGAGCGTTATCAAAAATATTATAATGCATATCAATTTCTTCATAATAAATATGAAAGGGAAATGGCATCTTTTCTTGCGACTGAACTTGAAGAATATTTAATACCTTTACTTAGCAGGGCTGACCGTATGACTATGGCTAATGGTGTAGAAATGAGACTTCCTTTTCTCGACTTAGAGGTTGTTGAATTTGCTTTGAACTGCCCAGTAAAATACAAAATTAATTTATTTCAACAGAAGATTATTCTCAGACATATTGGTAAAAAACTTTTACCTAATCAGATATTAGATAAAAAAAAGGTAGGTTTTACCTTTGACTTTGCTGAAGAATTAATGAAAAATTGTGATCAAAATCAATTTATATACTTACAAAAATATATGCCAATAGATAAAGTTATTAATTCATTAAAGAGAACTAAAAGCTTTCATAAAATTTTGAGATTATATTCAATTGATAAAATTTGCTCTTTACTCTTATGAAAACACAATTTGTAATTCGTGATGATGACTTATGTTTTTTTACAAATCACGATGAACTATATAAGTTATATAGTGATATATGGGATCATTATCCTATAACATTTGCAGCAGTTCCATGGCAAAAAGGAACTTTTGCTGGACATATACCACTAAAGTATTGGCACACTAATAAATCTTTTCCTATAGGCGAAAATAAAGATTTAATTGAGTTCCTAAATCTCTATAAAAACAAGGGAAATCTAGATATAGTGCTCCATGGAATTAATCATACTTATAATAAAGTTGGCTTAAAATTTATACCTGAATTAGTTGATTATAATGATGACTTTAAATCATCAATTGCAGAAGCAAAAACTTATTTAGATAAACTTTTCAATACTGATATAAATATTTTTGTACCTCCAAGTAACACTATTAGAAAAGATCTTGCTAAAATTCTTATCAATGGAGGTTGGAGTTTGCTTAATTATCCTGGTTTGAAAAGAAATACTCGATCTTTGTTGTCAATAGAGCATCAATATATGCGTATTGCTAGGCTAATACATTTACTTGTTCATAAAGTCGATATGACCAGTCCTCTTACTTGGGATGATAGATGGGAATTGGGTGGGCACCCTCTTACTCCATCAACGGATATTCACCTTCTGAAAAAAGCATTTCTTATGTCATATGAGCGTGGGGATCCCTTCGTTCTTGCTACACATTACTGGGAGCATAATTGTGTTATTCCAACTTCAGTACTAAGTACTCAATATGATTTGCTTTTAGAATTTTTAGAGTTCGTTAGTAAATATGATGTGGTTCCAGCATTGGCAAGTAATTTGGTGCTATGAAAATTCTTTTTGTGAATATAGGTATGAATATGTTTCGTGGAGGAGGCGAAAACTTTGATATCAATCTATCTCAACATTTAAGGATTAAAGGCTTTGAAACTGAGTTATATACTTTGCAACCAATTTTTGGTGATACCAACTTCACTAAACCATCAAATAGTTTTGATGAAATTCATATGATCCGGTCTCCATGGTTGTATCCCATTACTTCTTTTTTGCATCGTTATAGGTTACTTAGATTTATCAGATATTTACGAGGTATGCCAAGGATAATAGGTCAAATAATTTTTGAGTTAATTGTTATATATCGATTAATCAAGAGGCAAAAAGAAGATCTTGTTATCATTACTTGTTGTTTACCTTTAATTACATCTTTTTCAAACATTTTCTTAAAAAGAAAAGCTTTTGTGAGAATGCCTGGCCCAATAAATAATTATTATGATAAATTATTTTGTCTTAATTCTACTGGAATAATAGCAAATGGGGATGCATATAATCAGATATCATTAGACAAGAATATAATTAATTTATATTATCTAGAGATTGGGGTCATGAAATATAAATTAATAGATAATGATGAAAGAAACTTTATTAGAGAGAAACTTGGTTTGGTAAATGGTGGTTTATTAGCATTATATGTTGGTAGGTTAATAGCTATAAAGGACTTATCACTAATTATTAAATCATGGTACGAGTTTACATCTAAATACAAAGATTCACTTCTTTTAATAGCTGGCGATGGTCCAGAAATGGATAGATTAAGAATTTTATCTGCCAATTTATTTTTATCTGATAAAATAAAGTTTCTAGGTTATACATCTAAGAAAGAATTGGCAAATTTATACCAATGCTCAGATTGCTTACTCTTAAGCTCATTTTATGACAATTTCCCAAATGTTCTGTTAGAATCTCTAAGTTTAGGTACACCATGTATATCAACAAATGTTGGTGGTGTCCCTTTAATTATTGAACATAATAAGAATGGATATTTAGTTCAAGATAGAGATCCTATTGTTTTTGCAAATCACATTATAAAATTCTCTAAAGAGAGACACTTGTTTAATAGGAATATAATTAGAGAAGATACTTTAGAAAAATTTAATTGGGATAAAACAGCATCTAGTTTTTTAAAAATACTATCATATTGTGAATAAAATTAAGTATTCTTTGTCTACAATAAACGAATACTTTTTAATAATATTATTTTTAATTTCACCTACATATGTCGTCTCCCAAAATTCAGGTGAAGATAAATGGATAGGTTTTTTATCAAATTATTTAAATATACCATCATTAATTTGGATGATAATGATTGCTATTGGACTTGTATTGATATTAATAACCAAAAGAAGGATCTCTTTATATGTTTTAATATCTTTAATTGTTACTATTTATTCTCTTTATATTTCAATTTATCAATATAATATTCAATCTTCCAGTTATCGGACTTCACTTGGTTTAGGAATAATATGGACTATAATTATTGCAATATCAGCTAATATAAAAGTAAATAGACTTAAAAACATTATTTATAATTATCTTTCTTATTTTATTCTTATTAATTTTATAATCTCATTATCCCAGGTCTTTAGTACTTGGCCATTCTCTTATTTTGATAGTCCACTGCTTCGATATGGTACGCAGTTTTCATTTAGAGCATCAGGTGTTTACACTACACCGCATGCATTATCTATATTATCTTTGTTCAGTATATTTGTATTTATTTCTTTTCATAAAAAAGTAATTAGCTTCAATACATTATTTATAATTATATCTACTATAACTTTATTTTTATCATATACAAAAAGTTCAATAACTATATTAATAATATTATTATTCATTTCTTTATTGATATCTATAGCTAATAGTATCGGCTTTCGAACAAGTAGAAATTTCTTAATTATTTCTACTGGATTATTTTCCTCTGCTCTTATTCCAATTGTTGCTCAAATTTATAGTAATTCTTTTTCAGTTTCATACAAACCTGCTGTTTTTGTTGCGCTAATACAAACATTTATTCAAGAGCCCCAATCATTTATTTGGGGATTTGATGCAAAAACCTTTGATATATTTTTAGCAAATTTACCATCTGAGTTTTATTTCCAAGAATCTATTTCTATGGAAAGCTGGTTGATTAGAATTATTGTATTTTATGGCTTACCTTATTTTTTATTATTACTTAGCATGTTATATGTAGTCAGAATGAATAACTTGGATAAAATTAATAAATGGTTCATGAATTGTGCTTTCTATAGTTTGTTATCATGTTCATTAGTCTTAAATGGTGGGATACAACCTCCAACAAGCTTTTTTGTTTTTTCAATTGTTGGTTTATCTATAGCAAGTAGATTAGAAAAAGATAAAGCTAAGAAAAAATCTTTCAAACCTATTTGATAATTGTGTATAAAAATTTACGAATTATTCATATAATTACAAGTCTAGAGGCAAATGGTGCTCAGTTGATGATGTTACGACTTATTGAGCAATTAAAACGACAAGGATTTAGTATTAAAGTGATTAGTTTGACTTCAAAGGTTCCTTTGCTTGAGCGATTCGAGTCTATAGGAATAAAAGTATCAGTGATTGATTTTTCTAGATTCAATATTTTCTATAATTTATATCTATTATTAATAGAAATCTCGAATTTCAAGCCAAGCATTGTACAGACATGGATGTATCATGCTGACTTGTTGGGAGGCTTTATCTCAAAAATATTAGGTATAAAAAAAATATTTTGGAATATAAGACATAGTGATATAGATCATAAAGGAATGAAAATAACTACTATAGTTATTTCACGAATATGTGCATTTACTTCATATTTTATTCCAGATAAAATTATTTCTAATTCTTATAGGGCAATTCAAATCCATAAAAGCATTGGTTACTGTGATAACAAATTTATATATATTCCAAATGGTTTTGCATATAATAAGTCTGGTAATTCTAATAATAAATATCTAGACCTTAGAAGCTCTCTATATTTAAGTAAATCTGATATTATTGTAGGTTCACTAGCAAGATATCACAATCAAAAGGATTATCCTAATTTATTAAAGTCTGCTAGAGAAGTTTTAGATTATAGAAGAGATATTCATTTTGTTTTATGTGGCAATAATGTAAATTATTCAAATATACAGTTAACCGAATTAATTAATAAATTAAAAATAAATAAAAATATACATTTATTAGATTATCAGAAAGATATCCAAAATATCCTAACTCAATTAGATTTATTGGTATCTTCTTCTTCTTATGGCGAGGGTTTTCCTAATGTGATTGGTGAAGCTATGTTAATGGGAACACCATGTATTTCTACTGATGTTGGTGATTCTAGATTAATTATTAGAGATGATAGATTTATAGTTCCTCCTAGTAATAGTAAATTACTTTCTCAAGCTATATTAAATTTTATTTCATTAAGTAGCACAGAGAAAATCGATATAGGAATTAGAGGAAATAAAATTATAATTGATAATTACTCCTTAAAAAGTGTACTTTTAAAATATTTGCATGTCTATCATTCTTTATAGGCATGCAAAAAACTTAAATCTATACAACTTTATCCACCCTAAAATTAAACAAGACAAATCAGTGTTTTGTGTTATTGTTTAAAAAATTAAGAAGTTTTCAAGGTTACAATTAATAGCTATGTGTGGTTATGCTGGTTTCATTGATAATACTAACTTTGTTAATGACTGGGACAATTTATTGATAAATATGGGAAAGAAACTTTTACATAGAGGCCCTGATAGTTCGGGGATTTGGCATGATAGGTCTGCAGGTGTAGGTTTAGTTCATAGAAGACTAGCAATAAATGATCTTTCCTCCGCTGGATCACAACCAATGATTTCTCATGGAAATCGTTATGTAATAGTTTTCAATGGTGAGATATATAATCATTTAGAATTAAGGAAAGAATTACCTCGTCAACATTCAAAATGGGAAGGCCATTCTGATACTGAAACATTAATAAATTATTTTGAAGAATATGGCATTGATAGAACCCTAAGAAAATGTAATGGTATGTTTAGTATTGCTATTTGGGATAGAAGATTAAAGCAGTTATTTTTAGCAAGAGATCGTTTTGGTGAGAAACCTTTATACTATGGTTATGTAAACGGTATATTTCTTTTTGGATCACAATTAAAAGCTTTGAAGAGTCACTATATTTTTGATTCTTCAATCAATCGTGAAGCTCTTAATTTCCAATTATCGCATGAGTATATACCAGCTCCATTTACAATATATAATGATATTAAAAAATTACCAGCAGGAACATATATAAAATATTTAGGTAAAGGCGAAGTATCTAATCCTATTGAGTATTGGTCATCTTCTAAACAATACGAAATTGCACAACAAAATATATTTAAAGGTAGTTTTGATGAAGCAAATATAGAATTAGAAAAATTATTAGAAAATGCTATAAAATCACAAATGCTTTCGGATGTTCCCGTCGGTGCTTTCCTCTCTGGAGGTATTGATTCATCTAGTATAGTTAGCCTAATGCAGAAGAATTCATCTGTTCCTATTAATACATTTACAATAGGCTTTGATGATAAAAAATATGATGAATCAACTCATGCAAAATGTGTAGCAGATCACCTTAAAACTAATCATAGGCAATTAATTTTGAATTCAAAAGATGTTATAGATGTTATTCCTGAAATGCCCTTAATCTATGATGAGCCTTTTTCTGATAAGTCCCAGATTCCTACTTATATATTATCTAAACTTACTAGAAAATATGTTACTGTAGCTTTATCAGGTGATGGAGGTGATGAACTCTTTTTTGGATATAGAAGATATTCATTCTTAAGTAAACTATGGCAATTTTCAAATCTAACTCGTCCTTTATCTCAAATTGGTATAAATTTAAATATTGACTCAATTATATTAGATAATTCATATAAATTAAATAAACTAATTAATACTTTTGATTTACAGGAAAAAATAAGTACAGATAAAATTTATAAATTAAATAGATTATTCTTCTCTACGTCAAAGAATCAAATGTATAGCAAATTCATGTCAAACTTTAGCGAAGACTCAGGAGTGCTAATGGATAGAAAAGAAAAGACTTCAATTTTTGATTATCATTCAATATCAAGCAAATATCAATTTGAAGAAGAAATGATGCTTAATGATCTAATTAATTATCTTCCTGAAAATATTTTAGTAAAAGTTGACAGGGCATCTATGGCAAATGGTTTAGAATGTAGAGCACCATTCCTTGATAGGAAACTAGTTGAGTTCATCTTTTCTCTTCCAATAGGATTTAAAAAAAATATCTTTAATAAAAAAAAGATTCTTAAAAATTTAGCATATAAATATATACCTTATAATATCCTCAATAGGCCTAAGCAGGGTTTTAATGTTCCTATTGGTGATTGGCTCAAGGGGCCTTTGAAAGAATGGGTGGAAGATACTATTAATTCAACAGATTTAAAGCAAGATGGCTATTTAAATTCCTGCGTAGTAAGAGATAGATGGAATGAATTTTTACATGGAAAAAGAAATTGGGAAAGATATATTTGGAATGTTCTTATGTTTCAAACCTGGAAAAATACTAATTTTTGATACTTTATAATTATTAGTTATGAAAGCCAAAATAATTTCTTATAAAAAGAAGATATTATTCATTGTTAATGTTGATTGGTTTTTTATTTCTCATAGATTACCTATAGCCATAGCGGCAAAGGAAATTGGCTTAGAAGTTCATATTGCTACAGTTTTCACAAAGCATAAAGAAGAATTAATTAATTATGGATTCTTTTTACATTCATTAGATATAAATAGAAGATCTCAGAATCCTATTAGTTTTATAATAAATATATTATCACTTCGATCTCTATTAATTAAAATTAAACCTAATATAGTACATTTAATAACTATAAAGCCAATTATCTTAGGCTCTATAGCTCTTAAATTCTTAAGACCTATACCAGTTGTTGCCTCAATTAGTGGTTTAGGCTATGTATTTACCTCTGTTTCACGTTTTTCTAAGATTCGCGAGTTCATTATTAAAAAATTATATAAATATTCCTTTTCAAATTCTCAAATGACAGTAATAGTACAAAATTTGACTGATAAAGAAGATGTAATAAAATTCACAAATTTACCAAAATCTAAAATAATATTAATACCTGGATCTGGTGTTGATTTAGATATTTACTATAAATTAAATAAAGAACTATCTGTTCCAGTAGTTCTTTTTGCTTCGAGACTATTATCAAGTAAAGGTATTTATGATTTTATAGAGGCATCTAATTTAGTTAAGACACGATCTGTTTTTGCAATTGCAGGTAAAATAGATCTGGACCATAATGATTCAATTTCACAATTTGAACTTGATACTTGGATTAGTCAAAAAAAGATTGAATATTGGGGATTTTCAAGTAACATGCCAGATATTATTAATAGAAGTACGATAGTTGTTCTCCCTTCATTTAGAGAAGGTTTACCTAAGATATTAATTGAAGCTGCATCTTGTGGTAAGGCAGTAATAACAACTAATGTTCCAGGATGTAAAGATGCTATTATAGATAATGTGACTGGAATTCTAATACCAAAAAAAGATCCAGTCTCACTTGCTAAAGCTATTGATAAATTATTATTGGATAAAGATTTATGTGTTAGAATGGGAGAAAAAGGTAGGGCTCTAGCAGAAAGTAAATTTAATTTAAATAATATTATTCAGGCTCATAAGGATATATATTTAAATAATGTATAATCTTGATGGTAATGAGAGTAGGAATAACAGGATCTTATGGATTTGTAGGATCAAAACTTTATGATTTTCTAAAAGAAAAAAAAATTGATGTATATAGGATTTATCTTAATCGATCTGAAAAATTATTTTATATAGACTCTAGAGATGATCTTATAAGTACTTTTTCTTCTACAGATACTATAATTCATTGCGCAGGCAGAGTTCACAAAAAAAGGACTAATGAATTATCAGCTTATCTTGAGGATAACTTCAGCCTAAGCCGTTTGTTAGCATCTCAAGCAGCTGAAGCAGGTGTTAAACAATTTATATTTATAAGTACTATAAAAGTTAATGGCGAAAAAACTAAAGATGATGAGGCCTTTACAAATTCTTCATTACCAAATCCTCAAGATTCATACTCTGTATCTAAATATTTAGCAGAATTGGCGATAAAGGAAGTATCAAGCAAGACAAGTATGGATTATTTGATAATAAGACCTACTTTAATTTATGGACCTGGAGTAAAGGCTAATTTTTTAAGCTTAATAAACTTTATTTATAAAGATTTACCGCTCCCTTTTCAAAATATTAAAAATCAGCGGTCGTTGTTATTTGTTGATAACCTTATTGATTTTATATATAATTGCCTTGGTAATGCAAATATAAATAATAAAACTCTATTGTTATCTGATGCATACTCTATATCGACATTTTCGCTTGTTGAAATGCTTTCAGAATCACTTAATAGAAAAATTAAATTCATACCTTTTCCTCTAACAATATTAAAAAGAATACTTTCTTTAATCGGTAAAAAAGAAATTCTATCTAAGCTATTTGGTTCTTTAGTTGTTCACTCTAAAGATACATATAATGAGCTAAACTGGACTCCGAAGTATACTACTAGGGAAGGAATCGAAATTACTTGCAAATGGTTCTTGAACTATTATAAGAAAGCTGATTAAAAATGAGATTCAAATTTGTCTTTATGTATAATACATTTTCAAAGTTAGTTAACTTTAAAAAAGTATATTTATTTTTTCGATTTCTTCTTTGTTTGGGTTTAAAATTCTTTATTTATTCATTACCTATTCCATATAAATATAGGCATAATTTATTTGGTAGGCATGGGAAGATGGATTCTTATGATTATGCATCATCTATTTATAAGTTACATTTAGTAAGTAATAATGAGGTTAATACTCTTAGAAAATCACTTCTAGAAGTAGGACCTGGAGATTCAGGCCTTTCAATATTATTTGCATGGAAAGATGGCTTTGATTTTGTTTCCTTATTAGATAAGGATATCTCAAATGTTATTAGTAAAATAGATATAATTACAAAATATGAGGATTGCAAACTTGAGTATTTAATTAAAAACGATAAACAAGTAACTTTTATCCTTAAGTCATCTAAGCTTGGAGAAATTCACGTTGATGTAATTCAAACCAGTTTTCAAAATGAAATAACATATAAGCCTAGATGTAAATTCACTCATGCATTTAGCAATGCTGTTCTTCAACACATGGAAGAAAATGAGATTGTAAATATGTGTTATTTTATAAGAAATAATAGCTCTATTAATCTCATTTCTTCTCATAAGGTTAAATTTACAGATCATATAAGTGGCAAAGATCAAGAATTTATGCACAGGCTTATTCCATCAAAGCTATGGAGTTCAAAACTTTTTAGGCGTTTTCCCTTTTGGACGAATCAGTTGAATACTGATTCGTTGACAGATTTATTAGAGTTGAATTTGGGGCATGTGATCTCTAAGCCTACTTTAGAAAGGGATCAAATAAGTTTTCTATTTAAAGTTAAAACAAATGGGTAAAATTAAAAATATTTTTGTTTCCTGGGATATTGAAGGACCTTTTGGGATGTATACACATATAAAAAGTGATAAAGATCTTATTAAATATAGGGATTGGGAGGATGTTGTAAAACAAATCATTAATATACATAAATATTATAATTTCCCATTATCAGCTGGCATTCTTGGAGCAATTTCACTTGATTGTTATGAATCACTAAGTGAATATATAAGCTTTTATCCTCTTAATCATATTCCCAAGAAATCTCTAATTTATAAGTTAAATCATAATTCTGATTTCAGAGAACTTGTTATTCGTAATCAGGAATTGTTTTTTAAGGGCGGTTTTTTGAAAAATATCTTTGAAAGCAATAAAGAATTATTGTATATAATGAGTCACGGTTTTAGCCATATTCATCTTAGAGAAGAATATACTTTACCAGAAATTATCAAACTAGAGTTTGATTTGTCTAGGAAGTCTATTGAAAATATATTTAATGATATCAATGTAAATGGAATAATTCTTCCAAGAAACCAGTCTAATGAAGCAATTTATAATATTCTAAATGATTGTAATTATACTTCTTTAAGAGAATCATCTGTATTGAAAAACTATTCAGAAAATCATAGTTTAAATATTTTTAGTAAATATTTATATAAAATAATTAGAAAATATGATCGTTTTAATTTACCCTTTTCAAATTATATATTAACTAAATCTATGGGTAACGGTTCAATGCAAAAAAAATTTAACAATTTAACAATTTATGATTCTGGCATGTTCCTTCCTATTCCTTCATCTATGATTACACATCATACTTACTTTAAATCCTTTGTAAGGTATGTAGAAAATAGTATTAAGAATAGATCTGATATATCTATTTGGCTTCATCCTCATAATTTTCTTGGTAAGAATAAATATTCAATGATATTCTACGAAAAGGTTATAAAATATCTATCTTGTTTAAAATCTGATTATTCTATTTCTCAATTTATGTAAAATATCCAATTATATTTTAAAATTTATTTGATATGATATTGGTAGTGTATCTTCTATTTAATAATATACATGTAAATATAATATGAATATTTATCATTTGTATCTGTTTTTAATTGTAGCAATATTTTTTTGTACAAGTTGGATTTTATACCATAAATGGATACCTTTTTTACGTTTTTGGTCATTTGATATCCCAAGCAAGCGTAGTTCTCATTCTTCTCCTACGCCAAGTTCTGGAGGAATTGTTTTTTTCTTGATGGGTAACTTAGGCGCTGTTTTATTCGGAAATATTTATACTCTTATTTTTAGTCCTTTAGCGTTGGTAAGTTTTATTGACGATCGTAATAATGTGAATCAGAATATACGTTTTTGGATACAGTTATTAAGTGTTGTTTCTTTGCTCAAGATTTATTCATTGCAAAATAAGTTTCTTATTCCTATTTATGATTTTACGATACCAATAACTCTTCTTTTCATTGTTATTACAATAGCCTGTGTAGGAATTATAAATTTCTTTAATTTTATGGATGGAATAGATGGATTGCTAGCAGGTTCTATGTCTCTAATTCTTCTTACTTTGGGTATTAAGGATAGTCCATCATTATTACCATTAGCAGGTTCTCTAATTGCCTTTCTCGTCTGGAATTGGCATCCTGCAAAACTATTTATGGGTGATGTTGGAAGTACATTTTTAGGGGCAATTTATGTTTCATGTCTTTTAGGAGCAACAGACCTTGAAGAAGCAATAGGCTTATTGTTAATTGCCAGCCCTATATTATTGGATAGTTTAACCTGTCTTTTAAGGAGAATATATTATAAGCAGAATATTTTTCAAGCTCATAATTCTCATCTTTATCAAAGGCTTCATCAAGCTGGGCTATCACACAGGACTGTCACTTTGATTTATATAATATTAACTTTGTTTTTGTGTATTATTTTTTTGTTCTCTAACTTATTGATTTATTTGCTCGCTTTATTCTTTGAGATAATGATTGGGTTCTTTCTACATATAAATTTTGCAAAAAGATTTAATTATTAGATGTTTACTTTTTTTAACTTGTTAGTTTATTACTATACTATTTTTTGTTATGATCCTGTTATGCTTCTTTATGAATAGGCTATAACCGAATGTTAAATCAAATTTATAGACTTAAATCTTTATACAGGAAACTGATTTTAATATTTTTTGATGTATTAGTAATTACAACATCTTTGAAATTTTTATTTTTAATTCTAAAAAATCTTGGTATATATGAACAAATTATTATAAAATTAGACTGGCTTTTATTTTTGTTGCCTTTTTTATCTGTATTTATTTACCTTTTGATAGGTCAATATAAGGGAATCACTCGTTATTTAAGTAGCATTGATTTTTATAGATTTCTTTTTTCAAACATAATTGTAAATATATTAATATTAGCTATTGCTGTCATATTTAGTCTTTATTTGCCACCAATTTCTCTTATTATATTAACTTGGGCTGCAGTAACTTTCTCTAATATTACGTTAAGAATTTTTTTAAGAGATATTATTCGTAACTATAATTCTATAAATGAAATTCATTCAAATATAGAAAATTTAGTAATTTATGGTGCTGGTGTGGCTGGGGCTCAACTAGCTAATAGTCTTCAACAAGATAAGAAAAATGTAATTAAATTCTTCATTGATGATAAGCCCGAACTTTGGGGTAGATCAATTCAAGGTATTGCTATTAAATCTTTTACTACATTAGAAACAATGAAGGATGAGATAGATAAGATTTTAATCGCAATCCCATCATTAAATAAGAGAAGGCTAAGAGATTTAGTTAAACGTCTTGAATATTTAGGAATACCCGTAATGCAAATACCTTCTTTTAATGACCTTGTCACAGGAAGAGAAAAGATTAGTTCTTTGCGTCCAATACCTATTGAGAGGCTTTTAGAGCGTGAAGAGGTTCAGGTGAATAAGCATGTTCTTGAAATTGATATTAAGAATAAAGTTATTTGCATTACAGGAGCAGGCGGGTCTATAGGGTCTGAGCTTTCACTTCAATTATGTTTATTGAACCCTAAAGAACTTATATTAATTGATAATAGTGAAAGTAGTTTATACAATATTCATCAAAATTTGTTAGTTAAAAATAAACAAAATATAAAGATAATTCCTGTTTTAGGTGATTGTTGTAATTATAATTTTATTGATAATTTGTTTTCTAAGTATAATATAGACAAGGTTTATCATGCTGCTGCTTATAAACACGTTCCAATGGTTGAGGCGAATCCAATACAGGGTGTCCTAAATAATATTTTAGCAACTCAATCTATATGTAAATCTTCAATTAAAAATTCTATTGACCAAGTTGTACTCGTTTCTTCAGATAAAGCTGTACGACCTTCCAGTGTCATGGGTGTTTCTAAAAGATTATCTGAAATTATTTTACAGGCGTATAATTCTGAATGTAGTCAAAAACAATCAATTAATGATTTAAAGGTTAAAACTAAATTCTCAATGGTAAGATTTGGTAATGTTTTAGCTAGCTCAGGTTCTGTTGTCCCTCTATTTCAGAAACAAATTGCTGAAGGTGGTCCAATAACTTTAACTCATAAGGATATAACAAGATATTTTATGACTATTTCAGAAGCAGCTCAGTTAGTTCTTCACTCATCAGTATTAGCTCAAGGTGGTGAATTGTTTTTGTTGGATATGGGTGAACCTATGAAGGTTATGGACCTTGCATATAAGATGGTTAATTTTAGCGGATTACAAATTAAAGATGAGTCTAACCCTAATGGTGACATTGAGATTGTTGAGACTGGGATAAGAGAAGGTGAGAAATTATTTGAGGAATTATTAATTGATAATTCTTCTTTTAAAACTTCTCATCCATTAATTTATAAAGCTAATGAGTATTTTATAGAACCAACAGTTCTATGGAAAAAATTAGATTTTTTATATGAAGCTTTAGAAAAACATGATGAAAACATGACATATAAAATTCTTTCAGAACTAGTTCCAGAATGGGAAAATAAAAAGAATGAACCATCTAAAAATAATAATAAATAAGATATATATCTGAGAAGAAATAATGAATTCTAAAGTATTTTTTCTATTGGATTTTGATTCTAATATAGGCTTTGGTCATTTATCAAGATGTTCTAATCTCGCAATTTTTCTAAGAGAAAAAGGAATAAATACGATCCTTATAACTTCGATGAAATCTTCGATATGTAAACCAAATAATTTTACAAAAAGACTATTATTAAAATTCCAACAGATTATTCAATATAAGAATTCTCATGAAAATAGTAATTCTAATCATATTCCTTCTATCGAAATACAAAACCTGACTAAAAATCATACTGTAATTATTGACCATTATCATCTTGATAAGGATATTATATTAATGTTTAAAGAAGCTAAAAAAATTATTCAATTTAAAGATGATATTAATGATTTAGATTATCTGAATGTAAGTAACCCTAATCATAAAATTATTTACTTTTTGCCTACAGAAATTTTACCAAAACAACAAATTCTCTCTCAAAACATTTATTCAGGAATAGATTTGATACCTTTATTTAAGCCTAGTATTGAATTAAGTAGACCAGAAAAATATAGTCAAGAATATAGGAATATTTTTATCGCTCCTGGCTCATCAAATATTAGTTTCGTAAAAAGTATAATAAATTTTATACAAATAGAGATAGGAAACAAAACGAATAAAATATTTATGCCAAAACCATTTAGGGATTATGATATAAAATATGTAGATGGAACTAATGGATTGGAATCTTACTTATATTATTCAGATTTAGTAATTTCAGCGGGAGGTAATACGATGTTAGAAAGTCTATACCTAGGGAAAGAAACTATCGCTTTCTGTACGAATAAAAATCAACTTTCATTAATCTACTATCTTGAGAAAGAGGGAATGTTAACTTACATAGAGCCATCTAATAGTTGGAAGGATAAAATAAGATTAAAATTGTCCTTAGATTTTCAAGCTAAGGAATTAGCAGATCCAGAGAAGATCTACTTTAAATCTGATAATCTAATAAAGTTAATTAATTAAAAAAATAAAATGACTGGCTTTAATAATCTTGATCATCAGCCTTATTTAATTGCAGAGCTTTCTTCTAATCATAATAAAGATCTTAATATTGTCTTGAAATCAATAGAAGCTGCTGCTAAAGCAGGGGCAAATGCCATTAAGACGCAATTATATACAGCAGACTCACTAACGCTGCCTGACAGATCAAAATCACCAATCATAAATGATAAAAGTAGCCCCTGGTTTGGTCAATTGCTATATGACCTTTATGAAGAAGCTTCTCTTCCGTATGATTGGTATCCAATAATAATCAAATGTGCTAAAGATAATGCAATTGATCTTTTTTCATCAGTATTTGATAATTATTCACTAGATTATGCTTTGAAACTTAATCTACCTTTTATTAAAATATCATCCTTTGAATTAATTCATATTCCATTAATTAAGCAAGCTTGTGAATCATTTAAGCCATGCATTATTTCAACTGGGATGTCAACTGTTGAAGAAATAGATCGATGTGTTGATATTTTTAGTGAAAACAGAGAAAACTTATGTTTACTTAAATGTACAAGTGATTATCCCGCTGCATTAGAAAGCACTCATATTAGTCAAATGGATTCTTTATCTAAAAGGTATCAGAATATTCATGTTGGCCTTTCAGATCACTCCTTATCAAATCTACCATCTATTGCTGCTACAGTCCTTGGCGCTGTTGTCATTGAGAAGCATTTTATTCTTAATAAGAATCTAAAAACTCCAGATTCTTTTTTCTCATTAGACCAGGATGAATTTACTTCTTTAGTAAAAGATGTTAGAGCAGCTAGTTTAATTACAAAAAGAAAAGATTTAGCTTCTATTAGGCAGGATGTTGAAAATCATAGTTTATGGGAACGACCATCTTTATACTTTGCTAATAACTTTGAGAAGGGACATATTCTTCTTAAAGAAGATCTTATTATTAGAAGACCATCTTTAGGCTTATCTCCCACTTGTCTAGATTCTTTAGTGGGCAATAAATTAAAATTAAAAGTAGAAAAGTATCAGCCCACCAGTTCAAGTTGTTTTGAAATAATGTAGATTGTAGAGTAGTCTTAGTTAAGTTATTTATTTTTCGAGTGAAAATTTCTAGCTTTGATGAATTTACTAATCTAAAAACAATTATTTTAGGTGATTTTAATAAGAATGTTTTCTCAATCGAAAGTCAATCATCAGATTCAGATCTTAAAAAAGGCCTGGAAATTCTTAAAAAGGCGTACCCAGATTGGTATATAGATGAAGTAAATGAAGATATTAATGAATTTAAGAATGTATTAGAAAGTTTTGGTGTGAATATTCTTCGACCAAGTTGGCCTTTCAAAAGTTCAAAATTTAGTGGACCTAATTGGACAACAAATGGTTATGATATATATAACGTAAGAGATAATAATATTGTTTTTGGTAATAATATTGTATCAACTCCTCCATCATCAAGATATAGACAAAATGAGCATTTTGCTTTTTATAAAATCTTTCATGAACTTCAAATTAAAAATAAAGCAAATTGGATTTATGCCCCTCGTCCAGCTCTTGGGCCTGGCTTCTCTTTACCACTAAACAATATACCAAGCAAGCTTGAGCTCAATGAAGATCAAAAACAAGAATTACTAAGTGGAGGTATAAAAGAAGAGCATACTTATTTAATTGATTCTGAAATTGTATTTGATGCAGCAAATATTATTAGAATTGGAAAAGATATCTTATATTTAGTTTCCAGTACTGGTAATTTATCTGGATTTAGATGGCTAAAATATTTTCTTGGTTCTAGTTATAGAGTTCATCTAACAAATACATATAGATCTAGCCATTTAGATTCTACAATTTGCCCTTTAGCTCCTGGAATCGTTTTGTTAAATGGTGACCGCGTGGATGAAAATACAATTCCTAAGATATTTGATAAATGGCAAAAAATATACTTTACTGACGTAGCTCAAATTCCTGAATATGAATTGAAATTCTATAAAGAAGTTAGAAAACCTGTTGCTAGAGAATTAAAATCTATGTCTTTTTCTAGCCCAATTGAACATATCAGTTCTCCTTGGGGAGGTTTAAATGTATTTTCAATAAATCCTAATACTGTGTGTGTAGAAAAGAACCAAATATCATTAATAAAAACTCTAGAACAATTAAAATTTAATGTTATTCCAGTACGTTATAGGCATATGTATACCATGTTGGGATGCTTACATTGCTCTACACTAGATATTGAGAGAGAAGGAGAATTAGTAGATTATATTAATGATTAATTTTATGGATATTTATTCTAATTCTTTTAAAAACGAACTTGAATCTTTAATTAATCAGTTTTGCCCTCTCCCAAGGAGTATTTCAGGTCCTGGAGTTGAAGATAGTATTAAATTAATTGAAGAATATAACAAAATTAAGTTTTATATTAATGAATATAAAACAGGTCAAAAAGTTAATGATTGGAATGTTCCAAAATCCTGGAGGTTAATTAAGGCCTATTTAAGAGATCCAAAAGGTCGAGTAATTTGTGATTCTAATGAAAGTATTTTAAGAGTCGTTCAATATTCCGAATCAGTTCATATGAAAATAGATAAAGAAGATTTACTGAAACATATTTATATATCGGATAAGTTAGATAATACTTATCCATATGTTACATCTTATTATGCAAGTAATTGGGGGTTCTGCTTAACAAAGCTCGAGCGTGAAAGTCTGGAAGATGGAGTATATGAAGTCTTTATAGAAAGTGAATTTAATGATACTTCATTAAAAGTCTATGAATATATTATCGAGGGTAAGTTACGAGAAGAAATACTTTTAACTAGCTATGTTTGCCATCCTTGTATGTATAACAACGAGGCATCAGGTCCATTGGCAATAGCTGCTCTAATTAAAGTACTAAAGAATAAAGAAAATCTAAAATATACTTATAGATTTATATTAGGGCCAGAGACTATAGGAGCTATTAGCTATTTGAGTAATCATCTAGATGATTTAAGAGAAAATAATAAATCAGCATTTAATCTTTCCTGCGTTGGCAGAGGAACTGCTATGTCTATTATTGAACCACAAGATGTTAATTGTTTGGCTTTTAGGGCTGCTAAATCTATTTCAGATATACACCCGGAGAATGTCATAAGACCATATGAGGAACGTGGAAGTGATGAAAGGCAATATAACTATCCTACAGTTAATATCCCAATGGTTACTATTTGTAGAGATATGTTCGGGTATTATGATGAATATCATACAGCAGCTGATAAATATAAAACAGAATATTTAGAGGATTTAATTTCTAGTATTGATTTTGTTTTGTCGATAATTAAGTTATTAGAAATAAATGAAATTTATGAATGTACAACTATTGGAGAACCGCAATTAGGGAAAAGAGGACTATATAGAAATATAAGTACAGTAAATTCTGGTTTAAATGCTAGTTTAATACTTAATATTTTAAATTCTCTAAATGCTAAAAATGATTGTATTGAGCTTGTAAGAAAATATAATATTATGCCTAATCAATTGAAACAGATTATTGATACACTTTTAAGTAAGGAGCTTATTAAGCCCGTTCATCAAGAACCTTGCTAAGGCTCCTGATTCAAGATAAAATGCCTTTTTAAATTAAAGTTTTATATGTCTAAAATTAATCTTAAATCTTACTCAGATCAAGAATACAAAGATTTTCTAGAAAATAAAAAAGTCAATAATATTTTTTTTAGTTATAATTTTTTAAAATCAATAAATACAAAAACTAAGAAAATAAATATTTTGAATGGTTTGAATTCAATAGGGATAGCAATTTTACCAGAAGCAGATCTTAATGGGGTTGCTGTGCAGAATGATTTACATATCTATGCTGGTATTTATATTTTTGATGATATAATTAAAAATCTACAGAGAGTGAAGTTAAATGATATTTTAAAAAATGCAAATATTGCAATAGCAGACTTTATTGTTGATAACTATGTTAGTTTAACATGGCAAACAAATTTTCAGAAACAAGATCTTAGACCATATTCTTGGTCTAATTATGATAGAGGTATAGATTCTTTTACTTTTCTTCCTAGGTATACATCAATAAAGAATATAGAAAGCTTAGTTAATCAACCTGAGCATGAATCAGAAAGTTATAAGTCTATGGTTTACGATAAAAGAAGAATGATCAAGAGTGCAATTAATTCTAATGCAAAAGTTATTATTAATAATGATACTAATGACTTTCTCTATTCCTATAAAATTATGATGGAAAGTTATGGTGAAACATGTTGTAAAAACGAATTAGATCAAATGTATTTGATCATAGAAAACTTGATTAAGTCATATAATTGCAATATTTATCACGTTCTAGATGTATTTGGAAATTGCTTATATAAAGGTGTGTTCGCATTTAGCAATGCCTATGCATATTATTTGTACGGTGCTAAAACAGATTTTAGTGCCAATAATAATTGGCATGGAAGTTTTATGATATGGGAGGTCTCAAGGCATTTGGCAGCTTTGAATATAAAATTTATTGATTTAGAAGGTATAAATAGCCCCAATAGAGGGTGGTTTAAAGAGAGCTTTGGTGGAGAGACAAAATTATACTTTAGTATAAAATATAAAAAACTTTAAACTGAAAATTGATTTCATGTGTTTTCATATTTTTCTTCAAGCTAGATTGGGTTCTAATCGTTTTCCGAAAAAAATTTTAGAGAATATAGATGGAAATAATACAATTTTAGATGTAATAGCTGAGAGATTATCTAATAGCAAGGGCAAACTTCATTTGCTTACAACAGTTAATAAGGAAGACAATGTATTGGAAAAGTGGGCTTATAATAAGAATATAAAATGTTATCGTGGTTCTGAAAATAATGTTCTTGATAGATATTATAAAGCAGCGATTGAATTCGAAAGCGATATTATTTGTAGAATAACTTCAGACTGTCCATTAATAGATTTTAAGCTGATTGATGATTATTACAGTATCTTTAATAAATCTGATTTCGAATATTTATCTAATTCAATCTCACAAAAAATGCCAGATGGTATGGATATTGAGTTTTTTAGAGTAAATTCATTAAGAGATATATGGAGAAGACCTAATCTTCGATTACGTCATAAAGAACATGTTACACCTTTCTTCTATGAGAATCCTAAGTTATATAAAATTAAATCTATTCTTACAGATTTTGATCATTCTTGTATTTCATTAACAGTAGACTATAAATCAGACTTGATCAGGTTGAAAAATTTAATTGCTTTCTTGGGAGGTCATCAAAAAATAGACTATAACAAAATAATAGAGATATATAAACAAGATAATTCAATTGTTAGATCATGTCTTTTTCGTGATGAAGAGAGAAACATTTCATATAAACAGCAACTAGAGAAAGATATATAGCTAAAGATAATATTTTTGTAATTAAATGAGGTTCCCATTCTTCTAGTTAAATTATTCAAAATACTATCTTTTGAAAAACCATAATTATTTAATATATGATTTGTTATTCTTATATAACTTTTAATTCTTATATACTGTATTATGATAATATATTTAAAGATAAACTTTATTTAGTAATAAAATGGAAAAGGAAGAATTTGATCCAATTTGGGATGAGATATATTCAGAGGGAAGACAGATAAATAAGTATCCTTTTGACTCGATAGTGTCAATGGTTTTTAAATTAAAAGGAAAGATAAAAAAAGATGAAAAACAACTTAAATTACTTGAGCTCGGTTGTGGTTGTGGAAATAATCTTTTATTCGCTGCTAATGAAGGTTTTGATATTTATGGAATAGATGCTAGCCAATATGCGATTAAAATAGCCAAGAAATTTCTTAATGACAACAATGTAGATTCTAATTTAACTGTTGGATCTTTTTCCCAACTTCCTTATCCCGATAATTTCTTTGATTTAGTTATAGAGAGAGGTTCTTTAGGTCAAGCAAGTCAAAGTGTAGCAAAAAAGGCTGTCTTGGAGACTCACAGGGTTTTAAAAACATCTTGTTACTTTTATAGTGAGATTTTTAGTGATAAATCTATATCACCCCATGTCTTAAATGAAAATGGCACTATCGTAGTCCATGATGGACCATTTAAAGGTTGTGGAAATATGACCTTTTATACTGAAAAGATGTTAATGGAATTGATGTCTAGTTTCTCTATTGAGGAATTAAGTCATATAAATAAATATTATTTGAAAGGAGATTTTAAGGATTTTAATGAGAGTAGATGGTTAACTTTATGTAAAAAAAATTAGCAATCTCTTCTAAATAATATATATAGTTAACTAACAAATCTTTTACTAGTCAATTCTAGCAACTTATTAGGCTACGCAATCAGCCCCTGTTAAATTTGTAGACGTTTAGATAATGCATTGTGATAATATTCTTATATTATGTTTAAACTTTAAATTTTAATATTATATAGTTATGATTTATTTTTAGTATTTATGTTATTAAATATCACTTTAGAACTAATATATGGATAAATTAAAATTAGAGGTAAGAACCATTTGAGAAAAGTTGAAGCATTATATAAAATAAATATATATTTGTAGTTAATTGAGTACCAATCTTCTCCTAAAAAGTTTTCTTCTTTTTGATAAATATCTCTAATTTCAATGGCTTCTTTTTCAGAGTAAACCTTTTGTATATAATAGTTAGTTATGATAGATGGATCTTCGTAGATGTCTTGAATCGAATGAGGTATTACTACTCCATAGTCTGCATCTAAAATCCACCATGTTTTGTCTTCAGATTCTACAGTTGTAACTACATGTCCACCAAGTCCTAGGAGTTTTGAGGGTATTTTTTTTGATTTGAGTACTTGATCAACAATAATTGCATATTGAGAACATAATCCTAACCCTCTATCTAAGGCCTTTTTATAATTAGGTATTTCGAAGCTTCGTAATCTTGGATGTAGAAAACCTGAGAAGTATAAAATATAATTTTCCCATGCTGGTATCCATAATCTGCTTTCTAGGTTATTTTCTTGACTCCAAGAGTGAATCATTGATCTATTTATAACATTATTTAAATGATATAAATATTCGTTACCTTTAAGATCTTTTCTATTTATTTGCTCAATTGCTTGAGAGCTTGAGTATAAAGGTTTTTTAATTCCAAGAGTCTCAATATAGTTTTTATTTCTTAAAGATAAAAATGATCCTGTGATATTTAAACATACTAGACTTATACCCAGATAGAAAAAAACTAATTTAAATAGCTTCATTTTTTTTATGTGCTTATGTAATTCTTATCTATTTTAAAGATTATTTGGCCCGTTCATGCTTGCAAAAATCCCTGCCGCCTGTACAGTCAAATTCATAAAGTTCTACACAAAAATCAGTCATAACATCCAATAAAATGAAATTGAGCCTCTGTATAGTCGGGTATCAGCTAATCTAATGATTCATGTAATGCATAGATATGACTTCTGCTTGGGCACGCTCCCTGCAAGATTCGAACTTGCGGCCCACTACTTAGAAGGGAGGATATTTTGCTTTTAAAACACAGTCTGTGACAGAA
>CETG01153822.1_pt1 | contig 38048 bp, 38 predicted proteins | sample 361471 | NCBI WGS metagenome assembly CETG01 (sample SAMEA2622696, study PRJEB7988) | marine metagenome | isolation source: saline water (ENVO:00002010), including | reverse complement strand
AGTTTTGTTGCTTCATGCTTCATCTGGTTTAACAACACTGCTTATCCTTCTGAGTTCTACGGACCTACAAACGCTGAAGCTTCTCAGGCTCAAAGCTTTACATTCCTAGTTCGCGACCAAAGAATTGGCGCAAACGTTGGCACAACAATGGGGCCAACTGGATTAGGTAAATATCTAATGAGATCACCAACAGGTGAAATCATTTTTGGTGGAGAGACAATGCGTTTCTGGGACTTTAGAGGCCCTTGGCTAGAACCTCTAAGAGGTCCTAATGGCCTTAGCCTTGATAAAATCCAGAATGATATTCAACCTTGGCAAGTTCGCCGAGCAGCTGAATATATGACTCATGCTCCTAATGCTTCAATCAACTCTGTTGGAGGAATAATTACTGAGCCTAATGCTGTTAACTTTGTTAATTTGAGACAATGGTTGGCAGGTGCTCAATTCTTCCTTGGTTGGTTTACCTTTGTAGGCCACTTATGGCATGCAGGTAGAGCTCGCGCTGCTGCAGCTGGATTTGAGAAAGGCATTGATCGCAAGACTGAGCCAGCTCTCTCAATGCCAGATCTAGATTAAATATCCTTCTTTGGGGTATAAATTAAATTCCCAGAAAAGTCCTCAAAAGATTTGAGGACTTTTCTGGGAATTTAATTTCTTCAACTAATCCATTTTTTAAGAGCACTTTTCTTAGCCAAGGAAGACTTAAACCAATTACATTGCTATAACATCCATCTATTTTACTAATAAATCTACCTCCTTTTCCTTCAATGGAAAATCCTCCAGCACATTCAAAAGGTTCTCCAGTATCTATATAATTTAGAATCTCATCAATACTAATTTCATCGAAATAAATTTTTGTAGTTACAACATCTTTTACAATTGCTTTGGATTTAAATAATCTTCTAGAACCTGATGGTTCGCCCAAAATAATGGTATGGCCAGTATGTAAATATCCAAAAGAAGAAGACATTCTCTTTAACCTATCTAAAGCCTCAACTTCGCTGCTAGGCTTCCCAAATATTTCTCCTTCAAACTCAAACAAAGAATCGCATCCAATAACTCCATTGATTTTATTTAAAACGTCCAAATCCAAATAATCTTTTAGAACCTTTTCTGCAACTGACTTTGCCTTAGCAAAAGCAAGCAATTTAACTAAAGTCTTTACATCTTTACTTTTAAAATCTTCTTCATCTACATCACTTACTATTGATTTATGAGAAATATCTGCCTTCTCAAGCAAAAAACTTCGGGCTTTTGAGGCAGAAGCAAGAATCAGCACAATCTAAGTAAATTAAATTAAATTAAACGTGCCATTCAAAAAAACGTTAGCAAGTATCTTATTAAATAATTAAATGGATTTAATTGATAAGAAATCAATTAGGAGGGCTTCCAGAGCAATTAAATGCCTTTCTTTTAACTCAACCTTTTTTAAAGAGGCCAAAGAGAATGGACTGAGTGCAGAGAAAGTCTTTGAAATGAAAACAAAATTCCTAATTGATGGAAAACCATTTTTTAAAAGCTCTAACGAAATAGAAAGCGAATTTATATGGTTAATTACAGTTGGAATCTTGAGAAGAGAAGTTGATGGTCAAGGCCTAACCTCAAAAGTTCGACTGACACCTCTTGGGCGACAAATAATTGAAAATGAACCAGAATTAATAAATTCATATACCGGCTTCTTTGAAAAATTAAGTAATTGGTTTTATCGCAAAATTATATTCAAATGATTCCAAGCTCTAATTCAAGACCTCTTATGGTTCTAGGCACGTCAAGCGGTGCAGGTAAATCACTCATGGCAACAGCTATTTGTAGGGTATTACATAAACGTGGAGAAACTCCTATACCTTTTAAAGGACAAAATATGAGTAATAACGCTTGGGTAGATAAATATGGAGGGGAAATGGCCTACTCCCAAGTGATTCAGGCATGGGCAAGTGGTCTAGAACCAAATTCTGCAATGAACCCTATTCTTTTAAAACCCAAAGGGAATGAAATTAGCGAAGTAATACACCTCGGGAGATCTGTTGGTACTTCGAAAGCAGATAAATATTACGAAGACTGGTTTGATTCAGGCTGGGCCAGTATTCAAGAAGGACTTAAACAACTAAGGGAATTATTCATTAATGGGAGATTTATTCTAGAAGGAGCTGGTAGTCCTGTAGAAGTCAACTTGCAACATAGAGACTTAACAAATTTAAGGCTAGCGACCTTGCTAAAAGCAAATTGTATATTGGTTGCGGATATAGAAAGAGGAGGGGTTTTTGCACAAATTATTGGTACTCTTGCTCTTTTAAAGCCCAATGAACGTTCTCTTATAAAAGGAATAATAATCAACCGTTTTAGAGGGAGTATTTCATTATTTAATTCAGGGAGAGAATGGATAGAAGACAACACAGGGATTCCTGTTTTAGGAGTTATGCCTTGGTTAAATGAAATCTTTCCTCCAGAAGATTCATTAGATCTTCTGGAGAGAAAAAAAACATCTCCTAATAAAGACATCGAAATAGCTGTAATAAAACTTCCTTGCATAAGTAACTTTTCAGATATAGAGCCTCTAGAGAATGAAACAACTGTAAATTTGACATGGATTGAACCGGGCGATGAGATTGGAAATGTTGATGTAATAGTTCTCCCTGGCAGCAAACAAACTCTTCGTGATCTAGAGGTATTAATTAGCAGTAATCTCGACAATCAAATTAAAGAGCATGTAAAGAATGGGGGAGATGTTATAGGTATTTGTGGAGGTATGCAAATTCTAGGGAAAGAACTAATAGATCCCGAATGCATAGAGAGTACAAATAATTGTTATAAATCAATGGGCTTAAACTTATTACCTATTAAAACTGTATTTACAGAAAAGAAGTTATTGAATCAAAGAGAAATATTAATCAAATGGCCTGAAGAGCTAGAGACAAAAGGATTTGAGCTACACCAAGGGAGAAGCGAGCCTTTAGATTCGTTAACTAGTGATTTAATGCCATTATTTGAAGATCCTTCATTAGGCTATCTAAAAAGAAACGACGGGCTGGGTTACATAATAGGTAGTTATCTTCATGGAATATTTGAGAATGGGAAATGGAGAAGATTATGGATTAACACTATTAGAGAAAAAAAAGGTCTAAATAGACTCCCCTTAGTAAGCACTGATTATCAAGAGAAAAGATTAAATATCATAGATTCATTAGCAGAAGAATTCGAAAAGAACATTAATTTAGATCTGATTAGTCTTGACTAAATGAAGTTAAATACAATAAAAGTTAATTGGCCAAATGGAAAAGAAACTTATGTAAAAGAAGGTGATGGTTGGCTTGAAGCTGCAGAGCATGCAGGTATTAATATTCCCTTAGGATGTCTTGGTGGCAGTTGCGGTGCATGCGAAATAGAAGTAAATGGTAAAATATTAAGAGCCTGTATTAGCAAAATAGAGAAAGAAAAACACACAAAATTGGATGTAGAATTCGCTACAGATCCATACTGGTAATACCTTCCTAATCAGATTTAAATAATAAAATTTCTTCTTATTTAAACTATAAATTTAGTTCATAAAGAAAGAGAGTAAAGATATGCTCCTAAAGCAAACCTCTAGAGTCTATAATCAATACTGATAACTAGATCGAAGAAAACACTAAGCGAATACAATGCAAGCTGTTATCGGTATTCATTTCGGTCATGATTCCAGTGCAGTTGTATTGATAAATGGAGATATTAAACTAGCAATTCAAGAAGAACGCTTTAGCAGAGTAAAAAATCATACTGGATTTCCAATATTAACTCTAAAGTATATAAAAGAATTTCTAGACAAAAATCATATATATGAAATTGATGTTGCGGTAGGTTCTGCCAAATATACTGAAGAAGAAGATGTCGAGATTGCTCTAGCAATATCTAAACTTTATAAATATAAATACAATAGGGTAAACGATATTATAATAAAGTTATTTAGCCTAATATATAGAAAAACTATAAGTCCTTTATTTAATAGCGAAAATATTTGGCGAATTTTAATGAAGAGAAGAGTTTCAAAATTACTTAAAAGAAAAATCAAAAAGATACATTTCTATGATCATCATCTATGTCATGCTGCATCAGCATGCTTTTCTAGTGGCTATAAAGAATGTTTAGTAATAACTCAAGATGGGAAAGGAGATCATTTATCAGGATCAGTTTGGGAGTATTCTAATGAGAACTTATTAAATATTTACAGGCAGTCAGATAAAAACTCATTAGGTCAAATGTACGCAGAAATTACAAGATTTTTAGGATTCAAGCCTAATAGACATGAAGGTAAAATAACTGGTTTAGCCGCAACAGGAAATCCTATTAAGTTTATACAAGCTTTTGATAATCTTATAAAGGTTAATAAGAAGGGGGATTTAATACGACATGATTTGAATCCTTTATCAGAGAATAAAAGTTATTTTAAATCTGCTAATCTGTTACAAGAATACTTCAAGGAGAATCTTAATCAAGATGATCGCTCTGATATAGCAGCAGCATTACAATTATGCACAGAAAAAACAATTATTAGTCATGTAAATATTTTTTCGGCTGGCAAAAACTTAAACATTGCATTAGCCGGGGGTTTATTTGCTAACGTAAAAGTCAATCAAGAGATAAGGAATATAGATTCGTGCTCAAGCTTATATATTCAACCTGCTATGGGTGATAGTGGACTGGCGCTAGGCGCCGCTCAGTTACTTTCTAAATCAAATGGAGAAAGTCCAAAAGCACAACAAAGCTCTCTTTTAGGGACATCTTATGATAAAGATGAAATAGACTATTATTTAAATAACGATAAGCAGGTTAAATATCAATACCTAGGGGAGAAAGTTTATAGAGATATTGCAAATAATATATATTCAGGGAGAATAATTGGCCTATTGCAAGGGCGAATGGAGTGGGGACCTAGAGCACTAGGATCAAGGTCAATATTAGCAAATACTGCAAATAATGAAGTAAATCAAGAGTTAAATAAAAGGCTAAAAAGAAGTGATTTCATGCCATTTGCTCCTATAGTTATTGATTATGATATGCCTGAATTATTTTTAGATTGGAGTGAAAATGATATAGCCTCGAAATATATGACATCAACATATAATGTCAACCCAAAATATAATGAAGCTATTCAAGCTGTAGTTCATGTTGATGGAACAGCAAGGCCACAATCAATTAGTAAAGATAGCTATAACTATATTTACAACGTCCTTACATACTTAAAAGAACTTTCCGGACTAGGGATTGCTATAAACACTAGCTTTAATATCCACGAAGAGCCTATTGTAGAATCTCCTAAAGATGCATTAAGGGCTTTAAAGCTAGAAGCAATAGATGTTCTCTATCTAGAAAACTTCAAAGTTCAATTGAAATAATAAATTAATATGTCTTATTTACCATTTATTATAATACTATATACTTTTCAAGCTTTTATTAGAACTTTTCTAGGTTATGATTCTGCACTATCTATAATATTTGTAATATCATTACTATTCATATTAATACTTATTAAGCTTCAATACAAAATAAATTTCATCGACAAATTAGTTATTATCTCTCTATTTTTAGTTGGTATATCCTCTTGGATTTTTGGATATTTTGATATCAAGATAGGATTCGAGATATTTAGAAATTATTTAGTTCCAACATTAACGTTATCATTACTTTGCGATTACATCTATAAGAATCCAGAGAAAAGAAAATTGTTTAGAAAATGCTTTATGTTGATGATCAGGTTGATATATATATGGCAGTTAATTGAAATATTATCCCTTAACTTTGCTCCAGGTATAGCTGACATAATGCAAAGCATTAAACAAGATCAAACAATGGCTTCTAGTAGAGCTATAGGAATTTTTGGAGATTTAAATACATCAATATTTATTCTGTCCTTATTTTTAATAATAGCCTTTAAAAAAAGTATGTGGATAGATATTATATTAGTCATACCAATACTTTATCTGTCAAATATAAGGACTTGGTTTATTGCTTCATTAGTATCTATTTTATATATTAATTTAAAAAGCATGTGGTCTAGCCTTAAGAAGTTAAGAATAAGGCCTTTATTATCAATAGGTTTTACGTTGACAATTGGATTTGTCGTATTCTATACAATAATGATTATTATCCCACAATTTTCTGATTACAATCAATCTGGCAGGCTTATAATTTTATACACTACAAAATATTTTGCTAGTCTTATATCAAACCATTTTCATCTTTTTGGATACGGGCCACTAGATTATGCTGGATCTGACAATATCCCAATCGAAATACAAAACAACGAGATAGGTTGGATTTATGTAATAATAGAGTTGGGAATAATTCCTCTAATTATAATAATTTTAAGTTATGTTCGATCTATAAATAAACTATTAATAAATAATGAAAAGATATCTATGATATTATTTTTATACTTGTTTGTAGGGATGCTCCATCATCATACATTCGTAGGTAATATTTGCTGTATATTTAGTATATTTAGTTTTGCAAATATATTAAGTGATCCATATGTGAAAGGTTCTAATGTTTCATTAATTTCAAAATTTAATATTTAATTTAGTCTCTAAATATTTAACTATTTTTTATTAGATTTAAAGTAGGGGAGTATATAATCAAAAGATAATCTATATGGTTTAAATATAAGGTGGTAAACAATCATAGTTATATCAACAGTATAGACTATAATGTTTTTCCAAAATATAAGTATGTCTTTCTTCCTCTTAAAAGTAGGAATAGATTTATTTGCAATTAGAGATACAGCATTAATATTGTTATTAATCAAGGTAGAAAGTACTCTATTATCTTGATCAATAGATCTTGTTGTTCTTAATTTTTTTGATTGTTCTAAGACTACTATATCAACTAATTCCTCTAAGGATTTTGGGTTAATAGAAAGATCATAAAACCATTCCATTAAGGCCTCACACCTTATAGTCTTATCTACAGTGTTATTTATATAGTCAATACATACGTATGGGATGCCTGCTAGATAGCAATCGTAAATCAATGTAGAAGCTGGTCCTATTACTAGATCTAAATCAGTTAGCCAATCACAGACTTCCTCTTTAGCTGAGACGTGGTCAAAATATTTATTATAAGTAGTTGTTTTTTCGGTAGGGTGGGGCCTAATTGAGAAATAAGAGCTTGATAGTTCTTCGGATTTAATAATGTCTGTATATATTTTCATTATTTTTGATTCTATAGTAATTCTCTCAGCCGTTATTTCAGGCCAATCTGTATGATCAGAATCACCATGATTAAGACCTAATAGAATTTGCTCAATTGCTGGTCTTGAGTACAAATCATTAAGAGCTGAGAATTTACCTACAAGGCCTATCTTCTTATTATTTATTTCACTTTTTCTCTTTAAACGAATGTTCCTCAATGGTAAGGATCTAGGAAAGCCAGCTATAGTAATATCTGTATCTTCTATTTGAGAACTTCGATTATCTATAATCCAATTCATTGATTTACTTCCCCATATAAAAATATTTTTTAAATTTTTATAATATTTTTTTTCTGGGGGGAAATAAGCTGATCCATAAAAATCACAAGCCCAACATTCTGCTGTTGAGAGATGAATTTGTGAATCAACAATAGGTCTGACTTGTTCTGCTATATCTAATTGACCGATAATGAAAATATCATTCGGATTTAAAATCAAACATGAAAAATAGAAACTTCTTCGTGAAGCAATAAAAACGTAAAAATCATTTTCTCTAAATTTTTCAGCCAGATTTTCTGCTAATAGCTGATCTCTCTTATAACTATCAAGATAAATAATAACTGTTGCCTTGTTGCTCCATGGAAAAATTATCCTATTAAAGATATTAGGCATTTTGATCGTAACTATTTCAAAGGTTAATATTAGTCTAATTTAAATGGTCTTGCAAATAAATACCATAAAATTAATTATGAGGAAATTAGGGAATTAAAAGGAATAGATGTTAATTGAAGAGATATATTCTATTTAAAAATTATTGACTTCTAATTAGAAGTATTTCTCAGCTCTTCTTAAAGCAATTATTGATCCCTTATAGTCTTCTATCTGGTATTTTTCGTGACTTAATTTTATTAATTTTTTACTTATTATATGTATTTTATTTTTATTTATTCTTTTTTTATAATCGTCTATTAGATCATATTTATTTTTATAAGATAATGATATTTTAAATAATGATTGAATTTTTGAATTAAAAATTATTTCTAACTTATTAAGCCGACTTAAATTGTTATAGTCTATTAATTTAACTTTTCTTAAATTATTTTTTCTTAAATCTGAGGAATCAATATTATAGGCTTTGTTTTTGTCCTCTATAGCTCCTTTATAGTCAATTACTTTAAATTTAGATTCACTTCTTCCATTAAATGACAACCCTTTTGATCGCCCTCTTAAAGTAATTAAATCATTCTCTAATTGAATGGCTTTACTAAAATAATCTATTGCCTCATTATAGTTTCTTAATTTATGTTCTAAGAAAGCACAATTAAGATAGGCAAGTGCTTTATCGTCTAAATCAAGGGTAAGTTCAATAAATTCATTAAATTTAATTATGGCTTGTTTAAATTCGTTTAATTCTACTAATTCGATACCTTTTTTATAAATATTTAATTCTACTTTATTGTTACTAGATATTGTATAGAATTTCTCTTTTACTATGTTTAGCAAATTCATAGTAATAATTTTTGATTTAACTACTATAGCAAAGTATATTATAAATCATAATAATTTTAATATTAATATTTATTATCTTGCAATCCATTTAAATATAAGTTTATAAATAAAACGTATCTGATAAGGCTTCTTCTGATTATAAGGACATCTTTTGTTAAGTCTGGTAAAATAAAAATATGACTGAATACATAAAGACAATCTCTAGAGAAGTGTTTGGTCTGTTTTTGACCTTAGACAAACGATTTTCATCAATTCCGAAGACATGCGAATATATATTAAGTGAATTCATCTCTGACTTAAGTGCTAATATAAATTTTTCCAAATCAAATCCTAGTTCTATTGAATATTTTAATGAATTAGAATTGCCTATAAATACATCTTTAAACTCAAGTCTTATTCAAATACATACATCAGAGACTGTTAATATTATAATAAAATCTATTCTAGCAACTAAAAAGCCTGACGAAATAGCTTCAATAGTAGCCAAATTACAATTTAAGTTTTTAAATACTTCTGTATTTACACCTAAGTTTCATAAAAACCCATTTTCGATCCTCGCTAAGAAGAGAATTTATATAGGATCAATAGGCTCTAGCAGAATTGATAAAATAATATTATTCTTGTCTTTTTTTAGAAAGTTAAGAAGAATAAGCCTTAAGGAAGTTAATTTAACTAATAGTATTAATATAGATCGGAAGGAGTTAATTAAAAAAATACTATTGCTTGACGAAGATATAGAAAAACAGCAAATTATGTCATTGGTAATATTGCTAGCGCCTTCGATACTGATCGAACATGTTCAATTTCTATTTGACTATGATACTCATAATTATGTTCCAATTACAAAGAGAGATATAATTATTTCCTCTAATATATTCCAATATTGTGAGATTTTAATTGCCTTAAGGGAAAAATATCAATACTATAATATAATACTTCAGCATGGCATTGGTTATAAAGAAATCAAAGGGGATATTAGATTTTCACTAGAACAGTTAATCTCTGACAAATGGATTTCATGGGACTCTAATCTTATCCCAAATCCTAAAATAAAAGTCCTAAGAAGTAGTAACCCATTTTATACAACCTTAATTTATCCTAGGCACCATAAATTCCAAGGGCGTGACATTATGTCTTTAAAAATAGAAGAACTAGAAGCTACTGATGATTTATTTATTAAATCAATAAATGAGATAAAATCAATGAAAGATAGAAAGCTAAATATTCGAATGTTAACTGATTCAGGCTGGCACACGCCTTTAATAGATATTATTAACGATACACATACAAATAATTGTTCATTCGAGAAAGTAATAGATAAGTCTTCTGTCATTATCTGTATAAGTTATAGTACGGCTTTAATCGAATCAATATTGTCAGAGGTCCCTACGATATGGCTTTGCCCTAGTCAATTCGAGGCTTTACTACAAGGATATTTATTAGACCTGCATAGATATATGAAAGAAAGAAATACAGTTTTATCTGAAAACTCGAATATAATGAAATTAAGACTTTTATTGAATCCCAAGAATCAAGAGCAATTAAAAATGAGCCATCAAGAAAATAGAAATTTTCTTAAGAGCAAATTAAATATTTATAAAACAAATAAATTTATTAGGGGATTAAAAGCTCAATCAAATTCTCATATTTATCAATAGTCATGAATTATAAGTTAGATTTGATTTTGATATTTAAAACTGCTTTTTCAAGTTGGTTTTTAACAAGGTTGATTTTACCTTATCTGAAATTAAATATATTAGACCTGCCAAACAAAAGAAGTTCGCATAATAGACCTAAACCTTCAGGTGGAGGAATTTCCTTCGTAGTTATTATTACTTTATTTTCAATTTTAAAACATCAATATGACGTTCTTTTGATATTACCTTTAGCTTTTATTGGATTTGTTGATGATTTCAAGCCTCTATCAGCTAAAGTAAGATATTTTGCACAACTAATAACATCTATTGGGATATTATTATTCTATAAATATAACTCTTTAAATTTGCAAGTAAGCAATTTGCTATTGGTTATGTTTATCCTAATAAGTATAACTGCAATTATTAATTTTACTAATTTTATGGATGGCTTGGATGGTCTTGCAACAGGTTCTATGGTAATTATTTTTGCTGTCGTAGCTGTAAAAGTATCAATATCAGCCTGGTTAATCGTAGGAGCTCTATTAGGCTTTTTAATATTCAATTGGTATCCATCAAAGGTTTTCATGGGTGACGGTGGTAGTACATTTTTAGGTGCTCTTTTCTGTATATATCTTTTCAAAGCAAATGAATCATTAGAAATTCTAGGGCTATTATTAGTTGCAACACCATTTTTTATAGATCCTCTTACATGTGTTTTAAGAAGGTTGATTAATAGGCAAAATATATTCCAGGCACATAAATTACATTTGTTTCAAAGATTGCACCAAGCAGGCTGGTCTCACGCAAAAGTATCAACTATATATATTTTATCAACATTGGGGCTAGCCTTAATATATTTAATATTTGGAATAAACTATTTAATTGTATCTACAATAATAGTTACTGTTTTGGGATGTTGTCTAGACAAGTATGCAGCGACATCTTTCTTGGAAGACTATAAATATAGTAAGCAATAAATTATATATAGATAGAATTTATAGAATAAACTTTAATTATAAAAATACTTCTATTAAAGATGAGATTAGTTAACGAAGGTTATATATACGATTAATTAAATTACTAGGGAATGCTATAATAGAATAAAATATTGGGTTTATTAGTGTGTATATACTCTCAATATACCCTAACCATCCAACTACTGTTAGTCTTTCAAAAGATGGTGTCGTGTTATCAGCGACTTTAGAAGAACGATATAGTCGCTCTAAAAATGATGAATGTTTTCCAATAAAATCTATTGAATATTGCCTATCAAATGCTGGTATTACCGCTGATCAACTTGATTACCTCGCTATAGCCGGTAGGTCTAGTAATGCACACTATAATGTAACTAAAAAAAGCAAGTGGAGTGTTGAGGATTATATTAAAGAGCAAAATGAATATTGGATCCCAAGATTATACGGGGAAAAGAAATTTGATGATACGTTCTCACATTATATAAAACTCTTTAATACTAATATTAACTATAATTCATATCCTAATAATATTTTTGAAAAAATGGTTCAAGGGGACAAAGCAATAATAAACACATTCACAAATAATATAGGTTTATTTTATGCTGAATACCTAAAATTACCCTATGAAAAAGTAGTTTATGTAGATCATCATAGATGCCATGCTTATTATTCTTATATAACATCTAACTTGATAGGGAAAAGAGTGCTGGCATTAACAGCAGATGGAATGGGAGATGGTCTAAATGCAACTATTGGAATATTTAATGAATATGGAGAATATGAAAGATTCTATGAAACAGACCAATGCTTTATTGCTAGATTTTATAGATATATAACTCTAATATTAGGAATGAAACCTAATGAACATGAATATAAAGTAATGGGAATGGCGCCATATGGTAGAAGAAAATATTCTCAAAAAGCCATTGATCTATTTAATAGTACATTAGACGTAGAAGGAACTGAATTTATCTGGAAAAATAAACCTACCGATTCATATAAGTGGTTTAAAGATAGATTAGAAGGAATCCGTTTTGATAATCTTGCATATGCACTACAAGATTGGACAGAGACTATATTAACTAAATGGGTTTATAACTGTATCGAAGAATATAACGTTAGTGATGTAGTTTTCTCGGGTGGAGTAGCTATGAATATTAAGGCTAATGGGAAAATAGCAGAGTTACCTAATATTAATGATTTTCATGTGGGAGGTTCTGCCAGTGATGAATCAATGTGCATAAGTGCAGGCTTATGCGTCTACCAAGATAAAAAAATCAAGCACAATAAAGAATTTAAGCCTACAAAACTAGAAACATTATATTTAGGTCACGAAATTACTAATAAAGAAGCAAGCGAATCCTTAATTAAATTAGATAAAAAAGAATATGAAACAATAGAAAAACCAACAAATGATCTTATAGCAGAATATTTAGCCAATGGTCTTGTACTTGCCCGTTGTGTAGGAAGAATGGAATTTGGTCAAAGGTCTCTTGGTAACAGATCAATAATTGCAAATCCTCAGGATTTAAAGATAAAAGAAAAAATAAATAAATCGATTAAGAATAGGGATTTCTGGATGCCATTCGCTCCTGTAATATTAGATACTTATGCTAAAAAATATTTAATTAATCCTAAAGACCTTGATTGTTCATATATGACTATTGGTTTTAATACAACACCTGAAGGATCTAATGCAATGTCCGCAGCCTGTCACCCTTCAGACAAATCTGCACGGCCACAAATATTAAAAAGCTGTTCAAATCCAGATTTATATGATTTGATTAAAATATTTGCTTCTAAGACAAAAATAGGAGCATTATTAAATACTAGTTTTAACTTGCATGGATATCCAATAGTTTGTACTGCAAAAGATGCTATAAATGTTTTAGAAAACTCTGAGTTAGATGGTCTAATACTACCTGGTTATTTAATTTTAAGAAAAGGTTAACTAAAATATTATATATTAATTTTATAGATGTATAAAAAAGAAAAAAAACTTTTAATATTAACAGAGAACTATTATAAAGGTGGGGTTGATACGTTTATAGAAAATATAATAACTTCTTTATCGCCTGAAAAGTACTTCATAGCTGTAAATAATGATCATGTATCTAAGAATAGTTATGAATATAAATATAACAACCTAAATAGTATTGTATATGGTTATAAACCATTTAAAAGTCTATTCAGTTATTTCAAAAGAGCCTTACATATAGAGAGTAAAACTTTACTAAGATTAAATTATTTTTTATGTACTTTATATGAATACACACTGGGAGTCATAGAATATATTTTTCTTTCAATTAGCATTTATAAAAAAGCTATTTCATTCCTTGAAAATGATTTTACTATTTTAATAGTATCTGGTGGTTATCCAGCAAGTTTATTCTGTAGAGTATTTCCTGTAATAAGCAAGCTGATAAATTTAAATAATAGAATTATATATTCCATTCATAGTTGTGCTCAAAGAAGTATATTCTTATTTTTTTTAATAGATAAAATATTGGACAATTTGTTATTGCTAAGTACAGATAAAATAGTTTTCGTTTCAATTTCTAGCAAAGAATACTTTAACAAGAACAGGGGTATCAATAACGAATTAAAATTATTGAAAATATACAACTGGATAGACGATCCTATTCTATCTAATAAATCTATTTTTTTGCCAATAAATTCTAAATGCAAACAACCATTTAGAATAGTTAGTCTTGGTACATATACATTATATAAAGGTCATATAACTGTTTTAAAAGCATTGAGGTTGTTAGTGAGTAAAGGGAAAAATATTGTATTTGAGCTACATGGATATGGGAATAAAGAGGAATATAATCAGCTTAAAACTAAGATAAAGGAATTAGATTTAGAAAATAGTGTAAGTTTAAATTCATTTGGGGATACCACAAATATATTGAAAAAAGCCGATATTTTAATTCTTGCATCTTTAAAATATGAAGCATTTGGTTTATCAATATTAGATGCTATGAGTATGGGAATACCTGTAATAGGGTCAAATATAGGAGGTATACCGGAGGTGTTAAGTTATTCACCTGATTTAATCTTTAAAGCCGGAGATTACAAAGATTTAGCTGCAAAAATTGAATTTTTTTATAATAATGAACAAACTTGCTGGGATGAAGGTTTAAAAGCTAGAAAAGCTTATTTAAATAGTTTTACGGGAACATATGCAAAAATGAAGTACAATCAAATCCTTTTTGGTGAAATTTAAATAGTTAATTTTAATAATAGATACTTAATTAATTGCTTAATCTGCTATATTAGATTTAATCTAAAATAGGGTAATACAGGTTTCATAGAACTCTTGTATACGTATATTTATTTTCTGTCTTATATATTTAATTATCGTTTTATCTAAAACTGTAAATATTTAATTGTAAAATTGTTTCCCATCTCTCTCAAAAGATCTAAGAACTATAGAAATAGTATATACAACTTTATAAAAATAGCTAATAATATATACGGCTCTAAATTATTAATGATAACGCAAACATTTCCTCATTGTGATTTTAGCAAAGAGGGTCAAATCTCCTATTTTCAAACAAAATCCTTCCTGATATTCGTTCTTCTGGTGATATTAATATATTAAATATTTCTGAGGATGATTATTTAAATATATCGTTCGGTAGATGTTTAAGGATTAAATTAAATAATGATAATATCAAAATCGTTTACAATCAATTAGATAATTCTACTAAGAAAAACATACGTTTATTAGACTATTCAGTTCTCAATAAAGCAAGTTTAGATCTGATGGAGCAAGATTTATATCATAAAAGTCCGAAAACGAGCAGAGAATTATATATAGATTTTAAAAGTATAGGGATAATCAATCTTATCAATGAGATGTTATTAAATAATTCAAATTTAGGCTTAAAATAAAACATTTTTATTTTAAGCCTAAATAGCTCATCAGAGTCGACTAGCTAGGTATTGCGGTACAATGCCTCTATATGAAATTATATTGACATTATTCATCTATAAAGCTTGAATTATTGGTATATTGTTTTTATCAATAGAATACTGATTTGTTATGACAAATAATGAAAAACTTGTTATATGTTTTATGGAATCCTTAAATATCAATAAGGAGATAATAGTTGACTCCTTAGAATATCAGGGGATAACTCAATGGGACTCAATGGCGCATATGATGCTAGTAGCAGAAATAGAGACTAAGTTCGATATAATGCTTGATACAGAAGAGATATTGGCAATGAGCTCAGTAGAAGAAATAAAAAAGATTCTAGGTTCTCATGATATAACTTTCTAAATGAATTAATTTAATGAACTTACTTAATCTACAATCAAAAATATGTTTAATTACTGGAGGGAGTAGAGGTATTGGATATAGTATAGCCCATCTTTATGCTAGCCATGGAGCTAAAGTAATTATATGCGGTAAGGATCCTGAGCGAATTAATATTGCTGGTTTAAGTTTAAAGAAAGAATTCGGCGATAATTCTATCCACTATTTTCAATGTGATGTAAGTAATGAATTAGAAGTTAAAAATCTCTTTAAAAAGATATTTAATTTACCAGAAAAAAGATTAGATGTAATGGTTTGCAATGCAGGAGTACTTGATGATGCTCTTATTGGAATGGTCTCTAAATCGCAAATAGAAAAAGTATTTTCAATTAATACATTTGGGATTTTATATTGTTGTCAATATGCCAGTCGTCTAATGGGCCGCTCTAAAAAAGGCGGTAGCATCATTAATATCTCTTCAATAATTGGTACTAATGGTAATGAAGGGCAAGCTGTCTATTCAGGGAGCAAAGCAGCAGTTATTGGAATAACAAAATCATTATCAAAAGAATTAGCTGCTCAAAATATTCGAGTTAATGCTATAGCACCTGGTTTTATTGATACAGAAATGACAAGGTCTCTCGATGAGAAAAAATATAATGAAAGGATAAGTAGTATTAAGTTGAGTAGGGTTGGTACTCCACTTGATATCGCTAAGTCTTCATTATTTTTTGCTAGCGATATCTCAAACTATGTTACAGGACAAATATTGGGTGTAGATGGAGGAATGAACATATGAAAGGTTTCGAATTTCTTGAGAATTATGGAAACAATATATGCCTATACAAAAGCGAAGATGAAAAGTTGACTTATAGACAAGTTGCTGAAAAATCTGACAGGATAGTTTCAAATTTGCCAGTAAAATCATTATTTGCATTAGATTTTTACCCAACCATCTCATGCATAACAGCATATTTAGGTGCCTTAAGAAATAATCATGTAGTTCTTTTAGTGGATCCTTTATTAGATGAAAGTCTTAAGAATAGAATTCTAGATAATTTTAATATAACTATTTTATTCAATGGTCAAGAATGGTTAAATCGAAAAGTTATAGACAAGGTTTCTTATCAAATAAACCCTGATCTGAGTATTCTATTATCAACTTCAGGGAGCACAGGTTCTCCAAAGTTAGTTAAACTTAGCAAAAAGAATTTAACTGCTAATGCTAATAGCATTGTTTCATATATGAAGTTAAGTAGCTCTGACAGAGCAATAAGTTCTCTACCCCTTCACTATTCATATGGCTTATCAATTTTAAACTCTCATTTAAATATAGGGGCAAGTTTTTACCTTACGGAAAGTCCAGTTACAAGTCAGGTATTCTGGAAGTTTTTTAAAGAAAATAATATAACAGGATTGGCAGGAGTCCCTACTACATGGAGAATACTCAGAAAACTATATTTTGAAAGAATGAAGCTTCCTTCTCTAAGACTGGTAACTCAAGCAGGAGGAAAATTAAGCAAAGAAGAAGTTATCTGGCTATCAAATATAGGGAATGCCAATAAATACAAAGTATTTATTATGTATGGTCAAACAGAAGCTACTGCAAGGATCTCATATCTTGAGCCAAAAATGACAATCGAGAAAGCAGGATCAATAGGCAAAGCTATCCCAGGAGGAGAGTTATATTTAGAAAATGAAAGGGAAGAAGTTATAACAGCTAGTAATTTAGAAGGAGAGCTTATTTATAAGGGCGATAATGTAATGATGGGTTATGCCTTAATGGCTTCAGACTTATCTAAAGGTAGTAATTTAAAAGAGTTAAAAACTGGTGACCTGGCAAAAAGAGACGAGGATGGCTTTTACTGGATTACTGGAAGGAAAAAGAGATTTATTAAATTGTATGGTAATAGAATAAGTTTAGACGATGTGGAAGAATTTATCCAAAATAGAGATATAGAATCTTCCGTTTTTGGTATAGATGATAATCTATATGTTGCCATATTAAAGAAAGATAATATAAATATAGAAGATTTAAGGGATGAGATTTCTAAATTTTATAGTATACATTTTTCTACCATTACTATAATTAAAATCGAATCTATACCTAAAAGTAGTTCTGGTAAAATATTATATAAGGAATTAGAAAATTTAATTAAAATCACATAATAAGATGATTGAAAATTCAGATTTTATTAATTGGCCACCATATGGTTTAGCAAAAGAAGAAAAATCTAAACTGATTACAAACAAACTTAAAGATCTTACTTCTCATCATTTTGTAAACTGTAAGGAGTATCAAAACTTAATCCTTAGAAGAAATATTGATATTGAAAAAATTAACTCTATTCATGAAATGCCTATGATACCAGTACGTTTATTTAAGCACTATGAGCTAAGGAGTATCTCTCCGAGTAATGTCTACAAAACGATGTATTCATCAGGAACATCTGGGCAGGCTCGCTCGAAAATCATATTAGATAAAAATACTTCTCAATATCAAACAAAGGCATTAGTAAAGATACTACAAAATTTCATTGGTAATAAAAGACTTCCTATGTTAATTATAGATAATCCAGGCGTTCTTAAAGATAGAAATAATTACTCTGCAAGGGGGGCAGGTATTCTTGGTCTTTCTAATTTTGGCCATTCCCATACTTATGCATTAAATGATGATATGACTTTGAATATAGAAAGTATAAAAGAATTTTGCAAAACTTTTTCAGATAAACCCAAGCTATTATTTGGCTTTACATTTATGATTTGGAAATATTTTATTCTCAGCCTAGAAAAAGAATGTATACATTTAAATCTAGAAAATTCTATTTTGATACATAGTGGCGGTTGGAAAAAATTGCAATCTGATTCAGTTAGTAATGATATATTTAAGAAAAAAATAATAAATAGGACTTCTATTAAAGATATTCATGATTTTTATGGTATGGTCGAACAAGTTGGTTCTATTTTTGTTGAATGTAAATCAGGTTATCTACATGCACCATCTTTTGCTGATATAATTATAAGAGATCCAATAACATATGATTTGTTACCATATAAAAAGGAAGGTATAGTACAAGTTTTATCATGCTTACCTCATAGTTATCCAGGCCATAGCATTTTAACTGAAGATATGGGAACAATTTATGGAGAAGATGATTGCACCTGTGGTATGAAGGGTAAATATTTTAAGATTAGTGGGCGTATCCCTAATTCAGAAAATAGAGGTTGTAGTAATACTCATTCCTTATGAATAAAACCAATGTCAAATATTTATTAATGTCACAAAAAGAGATTGATGATATAAACCATTTATCATTACTTTCTCCTTTTTCAGATGAAATAATAGAATTTGGAAATTATTTTTCTAGAAAGATTTTAACCTGTATTGATGCAAATAAGTTCCCTGAGTTAGCAGTGCTTGGTTTCTGGCTAAGAAAGTCTAATCTTCAAAGTATAAAAAAACACTTCTATCAAAATAATAAACATAAAATAATTGTTCCTAGAGGATTGGTTTTTCATATACCTCCATCAAATGTAGATTCAATCTTGATATATTCATGGTTTCTTTCTTTATTAGCAGGAAATAAAAATATTGTTAGAATTTCAAGTAAAAAAAGTATTCAATTAGAAAGTTTATTAAATATTTTAGATGAAATTCTAAAAAGCAAATCTTGGGAAAAGATAGCTTATAGGAATAAATTAATTAGCTATGGTTATGACGAAGAAATAAATACATATTTATCCTCTATATCTGATATGAGAGTGATTTGGGGAGGAGATGTTACGGTAGATAAATTCAGAACTTATAAAACAAAACCACATTCAACAGAGCTTGCTTTTCCAGATAAAAGATCAATAAGCGTTATTGACTCTAAGAAATATTTAGAATCTCCAACCTCATTTAAGTCAAAAATAATAAAGGGCTTTATAAACGATACTTATTGGTTTAATCAAATGGCTTGTTCGTCTCCAAGGATGGTATTTTGGTACGGAAAAAAAGATTTATCTAAAAATGTGTCCGAAGCCTTCTGGGGTGATGTCTCTAAATCTTTATTGAATATCAATCAAGAAATAAGCTTTGCAGATAGAATGAATAAATATGTTGCGGCAGATAGAGTCGCAATTGAGTTTGATAAATCCAAAATTACCGAATACAATCCTTTGTTAACACTGGTCAACTTAGATGATTTTAATTTTAGAAATGATTTAATGCCTGGTTCAGGTTTCTTTTATGAGTCTTATATTGAAAACCTTGAAGAGTTCCTACCTATTATTGATCGAAGAATTCAAACAGTTTCTTATTTTGGAATAGATAAATCTAAATGGATTGATTTTATTTCGGAATTTAGTCCCAAAGGCATAGACAGGATTGTACCTATTGGACAATCTCTTGATTTTAATACTACTTGGGATGGGGTAGATCTTCTTTTGGCTTTTACAAGAGAGGTAAAAGTTACTTAACTACTTGACTCTTATAGACCTCTTTGGATCAGCTTGAGCGGAGAGGTTGTTCTCCGACTTGGCCCTAGAAAAACAACTATAGACAAGTATAAGCAGGTAATTTCTTAAAAAGATCTATTTTCCGCCAACAATTCTGCCAACATATTCGCCAAAAGGACCTTCGTTCTTTATAGACAAGAAAAAGCACCCTTAGATAATTAACAAAAGTTATAGACAAGTTTAAAGGCCTCAGAATCACCTATAAGGACATATATGTAGAGGTGAATCTGAAGTTATCACGGAGAGGGTGTTATTGCACTTCAGTATAAGGGAGCATATAAGAGAACAAAAAGTCGAAATCAGTTAAAAATCCAACAAGATAATAAACTTGATGATACTGGACGAAGATTTATTAAAAATAATTAAATACACAATTTACTTTTTAAATTTCGAATTAAATCAATTAAAATATAAATTATTCCTATTTTTTCAATAATTTAATATGATTATTTCTTCGTTTAATAAAAAGTAAAAATGATAGATAATAGTCACGCTATAATGTTTCATCACTTTTATGATGACAAGCATTCTCCTGGGCAAGGAAGTATAAATCAAGAAGAATTTTATAAGATTTTGGTTTGGTTAAAAGAAAATTATAACTTGATTGGAGCAAATGAGTACTTTGATAAATGTATTTCTAAGAGAATATCTGATCAAGATATTTGTTTATCATTTGATGATGGTCTCAAATGTCAGTTCGATATAGCATGCCCAATTTTGGAAGATTTAAATCTTGATTCTTTTTTCTTTATTCATACTGGTCGATTTGATGGAACTAAGGACATGCTCGAAATTTATAGGTACTTTCGAAATAACTACTTTGATAGTATTGAAGACTTTTACAACTCATTTTTCAAAGAAGTTTCTGCAACCAATATTTTGTCAATAGAAAATGAAAAAAGAAAATTTCTAAAAAGTGATTATCTTGCTGAATACTCTTTCTATACTTTCAATGATAGGTTTTTTAGGTTCTTAAGGGATAGATGTTTCAGTGTTGCAGAATATGCTCAAATAATGATGTTAATGATTAAAAGATTTGAAATAAATTTAGGATTATTAACCAATAAACTTTATATGAGTGAAGCGGATATCAAATCCTTAAGTAAAAAAAACATAATAGGTTTGCATTCTCATAATCATCCAACCGATATATCTGAGTTAAATAAAAAGGAACAATTATTAGAATATCAAAATAATAAGAAAATACTTACTAATTTTATGAAAGGAGAAATATTAACAATGTCTCATCCATGTGGTTGTTATAATGAAGACACAATAAGTATATTGTCGTCATTAGGAATAAAAGTTGGATTTAGAGACAACATGTTAAATATCCCAAAAAGATCATTATTAGAAATTCCTCGTGAAGATCATGTTAATATTCTTAAGAAAATGAAGGCAAAGTGAAAGTAACAATATTTAGTAGCAACCAACCTAGGCATCTAAACTTAGCATTAGAGTTCTCTCGCATAGCAGATCAAGTTTTCTTGATTAGTGAAGTCACTTCTATTTTTCCTGGTAAAATAGAAGATTTTTATCGAAGATCAGAGACAATGCAGAAGTATTTCTCAGAAGTAATCAGAGCAGAGAAAAGGATTTTTGGAGATATTCAGTTTTTGCCTAATAATGTCTCTCAGATATCAATGAAGATGGATGACTTAAATCATATAAGTAAGTCCACATTAAAGGATGCATTACTATCAGATATATATGTAGTTTTCGGTGCTAGTTATATAAAGGGATGGTTAGCAGATTATTTAGTAGAAAAGAAAGCGATAAATATTCATATGGGTTTATCTCCTTACTACAGAGGTTCATCTTGTAACTTTTGGGCGCTTTATGATAACAATCCGGGTTATGTAGGTGCCACAATCCACCTTTTAAGTAAAGGTTTAGATAGTGGTGAAATGTTATTTCATTGTATTCCAAAAAATAAAATCGAATATAATACGTTTGATTTCACTATGCGTTCTGTACAAGTTGCTCAGCAAGGACTAGTAAATGCAGTTCTAAACGGGACAATATTCTCTCAAGATATTTTAAAACAAGATAAAACTAGAGAAATACGTTACTCAAAAAATAAAGATTTTAATGATAACGTTGCAAATGAGTTCTTAAAAAGAGAGATGAAATTAGATTCAGACTCTTTTCTATATCCTGAATTATTAAATCCAATTTTTGGATAACAAATTCTTATTTTAGATTACTTTCAAAATAATCTAAAATATCCTTTTTTAGCAAACGGAGAGGGTGGGATTCGAACCCACGAACAGAAATATCTGTTAAACGATTTCGAGTCGTTCGCTTTCGACCTCTCAGCCACCTCTCCAAAATATATTTATACAAGTTATTATTATACTCTTTATTTGATAGATTAAAAATTTTTATCTAAAGAAAAGTCTAAATAAGATTCAGTAATTATTAATCCCATCCAGCATTTACCATAAGATTTATAGCGTCTTTATTAAATTCTCCTAACTGATCAATAGTAACTTTATCGGGTGTAAACTCCCCAAATTTTCTTACTTCTTTGGAATTATTAAATCCAACTAATGGGTGTTCATATGTTGGACCAGCAAGACCCTTACTTCCTTTTGGAGAGGCTAAGTATTCAAGAAATGTAATCGCTTCAACTTTATTTTTGGCATATTTCGCTAGTCCTCCAGCACTTACATTTACATGAGCTGGGTTAGGCGTAACAACCTCCACTTTATTAGCCAATCGTCTATCTTTAATCCCATTAACTCCTGCTGACATTCTTGCAACATAATAATGATTTACGATCCCAACTCCACATTGTTTTTGAGCAACTGCACGAATAATTCCTATATCTCCTGGGAAATAAGGCTGGCTGACATTACCAAGCATTCCTTTTAACCATTTTTTTGTCTCAGATTCTCCTCTTAGAACCAATTGATTTGCAACTAAAGATTGATTGTAAGGACTATTGCGTTTCCGCAAACAGACTTTTCCTTTTAAAGAAGGGTCTGAGAGATCAGAAAAGCTCTTGACTTTTTCTAGGTTTACGACATTAGGGTTAACAACCATAACTCTTACTCTTCTTGTAAGTGCATACCACCTCGCTTGTGGGTCTCTATATTCAACTGGTACATCTTTATCCAATTTTTGAGATCTATAACTCTGTAATAAGCCTGATTTTGCAGCATTACTAATTCGGGCTGCATCAACAAGCAAAATAACATCAGCATTTGACTTGGAACCTTCTCTTTTTAATCTTTCAACTAAAGAAATTCCTTCAGCTTCAATTAGCCTTACTTTTATTCCTGTTTCCTTAGAGAATTGTTTATAAATCTGGCGGTCAGTATTGTAATGACGTCCTGAATAAACCCTAACTTCTTTAGCAAAAGAAGAACCTCCAAAGATCATTCCACTTCCAATCAACAATGAAGCAGCAATACCAGAAGTTGCAAAGCGTCCAATTGAAGACATTATTAGCAAAAAAATAATTAACTATATATAGACTATCTACACACAAAGAAAGGAGATGCTTTTCTAAAAAAATATACCGACTTAGGTAGCATATGATTCTTTAATTAACGTATTTTATTGAGGTGCGTTTTATTAATTTCTATCTAATTTTTAAATAAATGGATTATTTAACACATCAATTATTAGACAAAGATGCTTCAGAAAAGTTAGTAAAGAATTTATTGGAGGCTGATTCTTCTTGGCATGATGGTAAAAAAACCGCAGGATCACATGCTTCCAAAGTTAAGAATAATTATCAGCTTGACAAAGAATCTAAAAAGTCTATTGAACTAACTAATTTTGTCATAGATAAATTAATGAGTGATGCACTCGTAAAAAGTTATTGCTTGCCAAAAGTATTTCATGGGTTGATGTTTTCTAAATCACTTATTGGGCAAGGATATGGTATGCACGTAGATAATCCATATATGTCGTCAGGTAGAAGTGACTTGTCTTTTACTTTATTTTTAAGTGACGAAAAAGATTATGAAGGAGGTGAGCTATGTATTCAAAATGTTCAAGAAGACAAAAGCTTCAAACTCCCGGCAGGACATATTGTGATTTATCCAAGCACAACTCTCCATGCAGTTGAACAAATATCAAAAGGAGAAAGAATTGTTTGCGTTGGATGGATAGAAAGCTATGTTTGCAACAATGAAGACAGAGGTTTTTTATTTAGTCTTGATGCCGGTTCAAAAGCTCTTCTAGCTAAACATGGAAGATCTCCCGAGTTAGATTTGATTTTTCAGTCATATAGCAATATCCTAAGGAGGTTAGGAGACTGAATAGTTTATTTTATACTTAGCGACGTGATATTAGTGGTTTATTTGCGAAAGATTGCAAGTAATAATGCTGTAAGTTATTCAAATAATCCTTCATGGCTAGAAAGTCACCTGTGGGTATATTTATTGCTGCTACCGCATTACTAGCATCAACCTCTATTAGTAGTCTTGCTGAAGAAAAAAACGAGAAAGGTTTTTTAGGAGGACTTAAAGAATGGACAACAGATCAAGGGGTAGAGGAAGAAAGCGAGTTGGACGAAGCAGCTAAGAAAGCCAGGAAAAAAGCTAAGAAAGCAGATCTATGTATTCCAATTGGGGAGGGAGAAAACTGCTGGTGATTAATAAAAAATTAATCATTTAGTAACCTGATTAAAAATTAAACATAAAAAAAAGGACACCCAATGGGTGTCCTTTTTTTATAGTTGAACGAGATCAGAACTTGAACTGTGTCAAAACTACATAACCGCTGGAATCATCATTTGTTCCAGTGTTTGGATCATCGTTAGCGAAGACCGCAGGTGTGATTGATACATTGTCATTAATCTTGAAGGTGTAATAAGCCTCCCAAGAGAATGTATCTGTAGCACCTTCGGTTTCAGAACTACCTGCACCATAAGCAGTAGCGTTCATTCTAGAACCTAGAGCTACACCAGCAGTGTTGCCATCAACAATAACGTCTTTCCAGCCTAGGCCGACCATCCAGCCGTTAGCTTCTTTAACGTCAGTGCCGTTGCCATCAACTTGTGTTGTGTCATAACCAAATTGAATTGCAGGTACAACTCCAACTTCTTCTGGCTTCCAGTAAGCTCTTAGGCCAATGGCAGTCTCAGAAGCACCAGCGGCTCTTGTTCCAGCATCACTAGTAGCGAAGTATGTATCAGCCCAGCCATCATTTTTGAAAGCTGTAGCAAGAGAAACCTGCCATCTTGGTGAGCCATACTCAACCTTGATTAAGGTTGCAGACTTAGCATCTGTACCAAAGATACCTTGGTCAGCTGTTGAGTTCTCGCCGTTTTGTGCAGTGTATGCAGCAGATACAGCAAACCTAGCAGCAGTTGGATCGTCATTTGTTTGGGTCCAAGCAGCACCAAAACCTGGTTGAGTGCTTGATCCGTAAACTGGGCCGTTACCACCTAGTGCGAATTGCTTCATCACAGGTCTGTAGATAGATGGAGCACTAGCTAGCATGTAGTAGTTCTCGATCTTTGGTCCAACCCACATTTGGATATTGTCACCAACTGGGAACTGGTACCAAATCTTATCTACATATAAGAAGTCGTAATTTGTAGATGCAGAACCATCAGCTGTGTCGCTACCAGGGGCGGAACGATTTCCTTGAGCTGATAGGTATGTTCCAGATGACTTGGTTGCAAACTGATCTCTTACGTTACCAGTCTTAATGCGAACATAAAGATTGTCTTCACCAGTGAAACTTGAATTCAAGTTCATCTGATAGCTGTATTCAAAAGTTGTTGAATCAGCTGTATCTGCATCGTTGTCTACTCCACCAACGATGAAAGTAGCCTTACCATCAAGCTTAGTTGTATTAGAGAATTGACCAGCTTCGAATTCGCCTACGCGAGACTCAAGACCGTCAATACGTCCTTTAACAACAGCTAACTCAGGAGCAAACTCGTTGATCAAACGACGCTCTTCTTCGTTGACTTGAGCTACATCACCAAGGCACTTGTTTAAAAGAGCAGCAGCTTCGTAGCGAGTAATGCTTCCTGCAGGTGTTGCAATAGCACATCCGTTACGCTCTGCCAAAGAAGTCAAAGCCTTGAAAGCCCAGTCAGTTGGGTATACATCAGAGAAGTTCTGTACTTCTGAACTAGAAGCGTAATCAGATACATCATTGATGTTTAAATCAGCAGCGCTTACTGCTAGTGGCGCCATAAGGCCCAAAGCAGCAGGAGCTACCAGCAATTGCTGGAAAAGTTTCATTAAATTCCTCACACAGAAATACTCGTAAATATACGAGCGTCTATATTGTATTAGGTAATACCTTTTAACGCCAGCCCTGGGCTAAAAAAGGAGCCTAAAATTAAATATATCGTAGCATTTTATACAAGGATTAATATGGTTTCTCTTTTGCTTGGCTAGCTTTCGATAAAATTTAGTAATCATAATTCAGGAAAATTCAAGCAGATTTTTTAATTCTTATTTAAAAGAGGAAAGCCTAATTTCTGTCTTTCAGATAACCACAAATCAGCAACTTTTCTTGCGATGTTTCTAATCCTAGAAATTATACTTGTTCTTTCAGTAACAGAAATAACACCTCTAGCTTCTAACAGATTAAAAGTATGACTACACTTCAAAACAAATTCCAAGGCAGGAGAAGGTAGTCCTTTATTAATCAAATCGTTTGCTTCTGCTTCATATATTTGGAAAAGATTTTTTAACTTTTTTGGATCAGAACCCTCGAAATTATACTTACATTGTTCTTTTTCAAAAGGAAGCCAAATATCTCCATAAGTATAATTTTTATTCCAATTTAGATCCCAAATACTTTCAACATTCTGCAAGTACATTCCTAGTCTTTCTAGACCGTATGTAATTTCTATCGAGACTGGGCGACAGTCTATACCTCCACATTGTTGAAAATATGTAAATTGAGTTATTTCCATTCCATCTAACCAAACCTCCCATCCAACACCCCATGCGCCCAGTGTAGGCGATTCCCAATTGTCTTCAACAAAGCGAATATCATGATCTTTGGGTAAAATTCCTAAAGCCTCTAAAGATGAAAGATATATCTCCTGTATCCCATCAGGAGAAGGTTTTATTATCACCTGATACTGAAAGTAATGCTGGGCGCGGTTGGGATTCTCCCCATATCTTCCATCAGTAGGTCTCCTACATGGCTCTGGGTAAGCGACAGACCAAGGTTCAGGTCCAAGAGCTCTTAAAACAGAATGGGGGCTCATCGTTCCAGCGCCTTTCTCCGTGTCATAGGGCTGCAGAATCAAGCAACCTTGATTACTCCAAAAAGAATTAAGCTCTTGAATAATGTCCTGAAAGTACATATCTACTTCTCCTCTTGTGGTGGACAGGGTTTTAGAGATTCCAATCTGTTGATACCTTGTTGATACATCGCTGAAAACCCTAGTAAAACGGTTGCTTGTTGATACGTTTGTTGATACGTCAGATTTTGCATACCCCATTCTCCCAAATAAGAGGATGTATCAACAGGGTGCATAGGTGAATCCATACGACTTCTCTGAAATTACGCTCAAGAGAATTAACAATATTCTTTTTAAGCATTAAAGAGTTGCTATTTTTTTGAGTAAATGAAATGCCAACAATGATTGATGCTTATAAAAGTTTTTGGACTCGTTCCTTCGACTTTAAAGGGGTAACCAATAGACCAGACTATTGGTGGGCATATCTTGCATATTTAATCGTTCTTGTGTTTTTAGCAATCTTGAGCGAACTGGCTGATTTATTTTCAGCCTTACTTGTGTTTTATGTAATTGCTGGAGCAATCCCGAATCTTTCTATACAAATTAGGCGTGTTCGTGATATGGGGAAAGGTTGGCAATGGATTTTTATCAACTTAATTCCAATAATTGGTCCAATTTGGTACATTGTCCTGCTATGTCAGCCATCATTACCCATTGCCTAAAGTGAAAGCATCCAATGAAGTGTTGCACTTTTAGTTGATACCTTGTTGAGTCATTTATTTGTAGGCTTAAAACTCTTGCTATAAGCAAATATCAATCAATGTTGTAATAATGTTATGAAAGTGCATATTTATTTCTACTGAGACGTTGAATAATAATTTAAGATATCAATTCTATTTATAATCCTCTGATGAACCATTGAAAGGTGCTGAATTGAAATTTTTTTAGTATCGATATAAACTATAACCTAACTGTCCAAAATGAATTGATTTATAGACATGTTTCATAATAAGCTTATTCTATATTTTGAAAACTAAATTCTTTGGGTGAAATATCTTTTTAGGTTGCAATTAAATTATAAAAATATCTCTATGAGGTATTTAATCTTTACCAGAGTTTTTTCCAAATCCTGCAACAAAAGGAAAAACTTGCTCATCGCCCAAGTCAGGGTATTCCGATGAAATGTTTTCTTTCTCGCCCAATTCAGACTCGTTATTTAGGGAGTTATCAGATGGTTCAATTACAATCTGCAGTGGGTTGTCTCCATTGTCTCCATTGTCTCCGGAGTCTGCCGCTACAACCGCAACCGATCCTATTAAAAAAGTAGCAACAAAAAATAAGGATATAACCAGTAAATGAAATCTAGAAATGATTTTTCTTATCATTAGTCTTTTTTGGGATATTATTAATTTAAATCGGCAAACAAGTAAAATTCTTTACTTTACTTATTTCTTTACTTTAGTTTACTTATTATTTATGTGTAGGTAAATAAATTAAAGGTTTCATTTAGAAAAAACATATAGACGAAGTCTAAAAGGTTAGAGTTAAGAAGTTCAAGTTATTTATTTTCTGAAGATTAAAGGTAAGTAAAAACTTTACAACTATAGTATAATAATAAAAGGAAAGGGTTTAGTCATTCATAGAAAAAAATCATTTCTATTTGATGACCTAATGTCAAAGAAATTCATATCCAAATGCTCTTAAAAGGATAATTAATGCTATATTTTATATTATGTGCTGACTTTGAAAACCCTGAAAATGAATCCAAGGATATGATTCCAATATTGTTAGAGAGCATTTCTTTTATAAATAAAAATATTATCTCATATAAAAATACTGAGGATTGTATGCACGAAAATTTAATTTCTCAACGATTGGAGAAAACAAGTCGTGAGATTAGGATGACATGTGGTAACAATTGTCCAGAAATAAAACAGTCAAAAGGTATAACCTTGGCAAAAATACAAACAGGTTTATTTTGATGTTATTAAAAATATTTTTAAAAAGTAAATATAATTACATTAAAAATTCAATCCCTATTATAGATTTATGGTTAATAACAGAATTATTACCAGCATTATTACTATTTATTATTGGTTTTATTATATTTTCAATGTCATTAGGAACATTACTTTATTTAATCCAACAGTTATTTTTGACTTCGCTTAGTTTAACAGGTCTTTTGCAAATTATCATATATGAGCTCCCAGGCTACATCGCGATATCAATACCCATGTCTTGCCTGTTGACACATTTAACAATATTTAGCCGCCTACGTGAAAAGAATGAATTGTTAGCTTTAAAAGCTCTAGGTGTATCAACAAGACGAATATTAGTACCAGTATTATTCATAGGAATTATTTCATCAATAATAACATTTTCACTTACTAATTTGGTAGCACCTGCGGCCAATAGAGCTTCTGATTTAACCCTAAGAAGTGAGCTTGGAGTTACTAATGATATTAATATGTCGAACCAAATACAATACTCTAATTTCATTCCAGATAAAGATAATAAGAATAGTAGATTAATTCATTTATTCTATGCTGAAATTTTCGAAAATAATCAGATGAACGGTGTTACTTTAATTGACTATACTAATAAGAATTATACCAAGCTTATATCAGCAAAGAAAGCATATTTAGATGATAAAAAAAATCAATGGGTATTCTTAGATGGAACGATTGTTATGCAAGCAATAGACAAATCAAGTGAAATGATCAAAGAGAGTTTTATAGAATATTCATTAAATCCAGGTGTCTTAGGAGAAGGACCCATAAAGATGGCAAATATTCCTAAAGATTCAAATAACATGTCTTTATTTGAATCTTTTAAGTCTGAAAAATTGTATAGGGAAGCAGGAAATATAAAAGAGCTAAGAAAAATAAAAGTAAGAATTCAGGAGAAATTTACATTTCCTTTGACATGTGTAATATTCTCCTTTACAGGAGCAATAATAGGTTCTATTAAAACGAGGAATTTAAATCAATCTCAGGCATTTGGTATTTCTATTATGATCATAATTATTTATTATACTTTGGCATTTATTTTTAGCTCTTTAGGCGTTTCTGGAGTATTAAACCCAATGGTTTCAGCTTGGTCTCCTGTTTTCTTTGTCTCTTTTATTGGAGATTTCTATTTAAAGAAAATCGAATAATTATATTAATTTCGAATCCTATAAAAGATTCCTTATTCCTTCATCAAATTGATATTTAGGTTCCCATTCTAACTCTTTTTTTGCTAGTTTAATATCGGCCAAAGTATTTAATATTTCGTTCTTTCTAGGAATATTTTTATTTATTATAGGTAGTTTAGATCCAAATACATTCTGTATAACATTAATAACTTCTTCTACTGAATAACTCTTTCCAAAGCCTATGTTAAAGATACTCTCTTTACCTTCATATTTAATAGTTTTAATAATAGCATTAGAGAGATCATCTATATAGAGATAATCTCTTTTAGGAGATAGGCTATCTATAGAAATATAATCTGAATTTTTTATCTGTTTAATTATATTTGATATAAGAAAATAGTCAGGCTGGTTAGGACCATAAATATTGAATGGCCTTAAGATAACATGGTCAGTATTTAGGAAACTTGAATAAAAAGTACATAACTCCTCGCAGAGAAGTTTAGATAATGCATATGGATTAGTTGCTTTTAAAGGGAAATGCTCTTTAATTGGATATTTCTTAGGGTTACCATAAAGATATGAGCTAAGGAAAATCATTTTCGAACCATTTTTTTTACAATATTCCAAAGCATTTGTAGTAGTAAGTATATTATTTCTTATATATATATCAGGTGAATTCCAACTTTCAGGAACAAATGTCCTAGCCGCAAGATGTATCACATAATCGCAAGGAGTGATGGTTTTCCAAGAGTCTGATTTAGCAAGATCTCCATGCTCTTTGTTAACTGTAAAACAGTTGTATTCGAGCTTTTTTATTTTAGATATTAAGTTCTTAGCTATAAATCCATTTGAACCAGTAACTAATATCTTCTTCATAGTAATTTATCTTTCATTACATCAAAATCATCAATGGCTTTCATATAATCATCAGGTCTTCCAATATCAAGCCAATAGCCATTAAATATATTCAATTTAATTTCTTCTTTTTTATTTATCAAATCTAGCATTAAACTATCAAATCCATAAAATTTGTTCGGTATCATCTCAACAATAGCTTTATTAGCCATATATATACCCATGCTTACCAAGTATTCATTTTCTGGTTTTTCCATAAATCCTGAAAGGTAATTTTTATCTTTACTTTCAAGTACTCCATAATCAATTTTTTGTACTCTTTTATTTGCGCAAATAGTAAATATAGAATTATTATTTTGATGATCTTCATAAAACTTACTATAATTTAAATCAGTTAAAATATCACCATTCATAATCAAAAAGTGATCTGGCAAGTCCTTAATATGTTTAATTGGGCCCATTGTTCCTAAAGGTTGATCTTCTTCGTAGTAATCGATTTTTATTGACCATTTACTTCCATTCCCAAAAAATGCTTTTATTAAACTTGCTTGATGATTAACTGCCATGGAAATATGACTAAAACCATTCTTAACTAATTGTCTAACAACAACTTCTAATATAGGGTATTCGCCTATAGGCATTAGAGGTTTCGGTAAAACCAGTGTATAAGGTCTTAACCTGCTTCCTTTCCCTCCTGCAAGAATAATTGCTCTCTTTGTCATATCAGTTTTATATATTATAAATATCGGAATTATATTTGATCAGATTATCACTGTCTTTGAACCAATTTATTGTCTTAGAAAGACCTTCCTTGAAACCATCTTTTCCATTGTAAAAAGGAGACCATCCCATTATTTCTTTAGCCTTCTTATTAGAAGAAAATAAACGTTCTACCTCACTCTTCTCTGGTCGAATCCTTTCTTGAGATGATTGAATTATTATCTCCTTATGCATTATTTCTGCAATTAACTTTACGGTTTCTCCAATAGAGATTTCAAACCCACTTCCTAAATTTATTACTTCTCCTATTGATTCTTGACACCCAATTGCACTTATAAAGCCCTTAATAGTATCTTCAATATAAGAAAAATCTCTTGTTGGATTAATAGAGCCTAGATTAATAATATTATTACCATTTGCTATCTGAGTGATTACTGTTGGGATAACAGCCCTAGCAGATTGTCGGGGTCCATAGGTATTAAAAGGTCTAATTATTGTTAGCGGTAATCCAAATGAATAATAAAAAGATAAGGCCAATTGGTCTGCTCCTATTTTAGACGCAGAGTATGGAGATTGCCCTTTTAAAGGGTGTGTTTCCGTTATAGGGACGAATTGTGCTGATCCATAAACTTCACTAGTTGAAGTATGTATTACTTGATCAACGTCAAAGTCTCTTGCTGCTTGAATAACATTTAATGTACCTTTTACGTTTGTATCAATATAGCTATCTGGAGAATGGTAAGAAAAAGGTATTGCAATTAAAGATGCTAGATGCATAATGCAATCTGATCCTTTTACAGCTTGCCTTACGCCATTAGGATCTCTTATGTCTCCAGAGAAAATTTCCAATTCATTTTTAATCTCCTTAGGAGAGTTGTCTAACCAACCTAAGCTGCTAAAAGAATTATAAAAAACAAATGCTTTTACTTCATATCCTTTTCTTACCAATGACTCTGTAAGATGGGAACCTATAAATCCGTCTGAACCAGTAACCAGTATTTTTTTCATAGGTCTCTAAACTCTTCTTATCTTAAATCAAACTAAACATATATTAAAAAAATACTAGTTTTGAGTGGGAATTTTTAAGACTCCTGATTTTAATCATTATAAATATTAGTATCTAGGTTAAAAATAAAATTATAAATATTATTTCTTGAATTTCCCTCATATATTATGGTATAATCTCTTTATATCTATTCTTTAAGGCCTAAAAAATCTTAGACTTCATAAAATCATTATCTTAAAATTCAAATAATAGATAAATCTCATGACAGAAAATTACAATCAATATCCTGTTAATTTGCAAAGCTCAAGTAATTCAGAAGAAGGGGTAGATTTAATAGCACTTAAAAGAACTATTTTTAGAAATAAGAATATTGTCGGTTATTTTATATTAAGTGGAGTGATAATTAGTATTACTTTTGCATTGTCTCAAAGAAGAACATGGGAAGGTCAATTTCAAATAGTTCTTGATAGTAATAAACCAAAAGTTTCTGCCATATCTCAGCTTACAAAGAATGCTACTTTAGCTAATTTAATAACATCTGGAAAAAGTGATGATCAAAAGACCGAAGTAGAGATACTAAGGAGTCCTTCTATCCTTATGGATATATATAAATTTGCAAAAGAACAATCAAAGTTAAAAGGAGTTGATGTCAAGGATTGGCGATTTGTCACCTGGAAAGACTTCCTAAATATCTCCCTTCAAAAAAACACTTCTGTTCTAAATATTGCTTATCGTAGCAAGGAGAAAGATACGATACTGCCTATATTAAGTAAAATATCTGATACTTATCAAGAGTATTCAGGCAAAGAAAGGTTTAGGAAGTTAGATATTGGATTAGAATTTCTTGATACTCAAATTAATATTTACAAAGAAAAAAGTTATGAATCTGCAAGAAAAGCAGAAGTATATGGGAGTAAAAATAATTTAAGCTTAGTAATTGAAGAAGATCAAGGTGATGAAAATATAGAGGGTAGTCTAATGTTAAATGTCGAATTGAGTAAAATAAAAGCTTTAAACGCAATAGAGTCTATAAAGATACATATAGGTAATCTAAACAAAGAGAATTCATCTGTTAATGATGTTCTATATATAGCGCAAGAATTAGAGTCAAGTAGGCAAATGAAAAACAGAAATACCATCTCTCAAATTGATGATTTAGACAATCAACTTACAGATCTTAGAGTGACTTTTAATGATAGTGACAGGTTAATCAGAGATAAATTAAAAAGAAGAAATTATTTACTTAGTCTATTAAAAATCAATTTAAATGGTCAACTAAAAACTATGATGGAGCAAGCAGTTTCAAATTTAAAAGCAGCAGAAAGAGCTCCAGGTGTAATTTCTCAATACAAACAGCTGCTCACAGAACGAGAACGGGATAAAAGAACACTTTTAAGACTAGAAAATGAATATAGAGCTATGACTATTGATCAGGCGAGGTCATTAGATCCGTGGAAGCTAATAACTAAACCAACATTACTAGATTATCCTGTGGCTCCTCAACGAAAAAGAATTGCGGCTATTGGTTTATTGATGGGCATCATAGGAGGATCTATAGCATCCGTTCTAAAAGAAAAAAGAGAAGGTATTATTTACGAGATTAAAGATATTGAATCATTGATAGATTGTAGGATAATTGAAAATTTCCCATTTAAAAATAAACAACTCTGGGATGAAAGAATTGATCTATTAGCTAATGGCACCTTAAATAATTACAGTGGAAGTATTGCGCTCATCCCAATTGGAAAGATTGACAACGGTCAATTGACTGTATTGACTAGCAAGCTTGAAAAGGCTATGCCTGCTCGTGAACTTGTAATTACAAAAGAAGTAAAAAAAGCAAATGGTTGTGATCAACAAATTTTAATCACTTCAATAGGCGATGTGACTAGTCAAGAACTGAGCTATATGCAAAGAAGAATTCTGCTTCAAGATAGTAATGTGATTGGGTTGATTTTGCTAAGTAAGGACAGATTGATTTAAACTGTCATGATTTAGTAAAAAAATTCAAAAGTAAAATCAATTACATGAAATTTTCAAAGTATAAATTAATTGCAATTCAACTCTTATTATTAAATCAATTTTTAGTAATTGGTACATTAAAAGCAGAGAAAAATTTAAATGAAGGCATTTCAGATTTACCTAATGTTGAATACTTAGAAAATATTCATAATTTTTCAGATTATATATTAGGTCCAGGAGATTTACTTAAAATAACTGTTACAGAAAGTTCAGATGCGTTAGATGGAACTTATTCAATTAATGGAGAGGGAATAGTTTCACTTAAACGAATAAAAAGAATTTACGTAGAAGGCCTAACAGTTAATGAATTAACTAATATTCTAAATAAAAAATATTCTAAATATGTAAAGGAACCAGATGTAAGTATTGAGATAAGCAACTATAGGTCAATAAGAGTTTATATAGATGGGGAAATTGAGAACCCAGGTTTATATACTCTTCAAGGTTCGAACTGTAATTTAAGTGGAACTATAGAATGTCTAAATTCTCAACTTTATGAAGAGGCAGAAGGCTTGTATTCATTCCCATTACTATTCGACATAATTAGGAAGGCTGGTGGAGTTACGCTTACATCTGACTTGTCTAATATAACAATTAGTAGGATTAATTCTATTTCAAATGGTTCAGGTAAAATTAAAACATCTCTAAATTTATTAGAGTTTTTTGAAAACGGTGACGAAAGTCATAATATAAGGTTACTTGATGGGGACAGGATTACTATTGCTAAAAGCCCTTCTCCAACTTTGGTCCAATTAAGTAAAGCCATAAAATCTAATATAAATCCTAAAGAAATTAATGTTTGGCTTAGTGGAAGAGTAAATTCATCCGGAAAGATTACTATCAATAAGCAAAGTACCTTATATGATGCAATTGATATGGCTGGAGGCACTAAGATAATAAAAGGACCTATAAGGTTTATAAGATATAACTCAGATGGAACTACAGATAAAAGACAATTTGCCTATAGAAAAAATTCTAAAAGAGGTTCTTTTAGAAACCCATATTTAAAATCAGGAGACATAATTATGGTAAGTAGAAATGCATTTAACGTTGCAAGTGAAATAATATCAGAAGTTTCAAGTCCTTTTGCTGGCCTACTCTCAACTTATGGCTTATTAAAAGCTCTTAATGATTAATGCCTAAATAATTAGTAAATTTTTTGACTCTCAAAGATTTTTTAAGAATAAAAATCTATTTTCTTCTGTTTCTTCTTAAGGCAAAATCAATTTCATAAATGTCCTATACATACCCCACAGGTCCTAACTCTGCATGTTACATTACTTCACATTACTTCTCTGGAGTCCTTTTTGGGCTAATTCGCTAAGCGTTAATTAACTTATAAAGCCTCAGTAATCAGCATTATTAAGGCTTTTAATAATTAACTAAAGCACCGACTAGTCCTTGGAATTCTTTAAGTCTTTATTCCAGTTTTTTTATTCATGACATCAACAACCCACAAGACCAACAAAGGTGTTGTTACAGAATATGGCAAGCAAAATATGTTTGCCACTGAGGCGCCTCTTCAATTAGAAGAAAATTATTCAAATTATCCTGAAGAGGCTGAAAAATCTAATGGTAGATGGGCAATGGTTGGGGTAATTGCTCTTTTAGGTGCATATATAACAACTGGACAAATTTTGCCTGGTATCTTTTAAAGGAAAATAAATTTTTAAAGGGAAAAATATATATACAGTTTTTGGAAGTCTTTTATAGCTTTTACTCATTGTTCTTATTACATTCTTAGAGCAGGTAAATCATTCACTATGGAATTAGGTCGATAGGGAATGATTTAGTATTAAAAATACTCAAGGGAATTATTAAAAAAATATATTGTTTTTCATATTTATGTTTATTTTATACTAAAAGTAAATGAAATATATGATTAGTGGAGCTCTCTATGGTTATATCTATTGAATATGATCTTGAATCCCTTGGTAATGAGCCTAAAGAGCTTTTAGGGTTTGAAAATGATGAAGAGCTTGAGAATGAGCTACTGAAATTAATGCAATTTGTACAAGAAGAGAATAATTTATAGGTAAATATCTTTATAGACTATTATTTATTTATCATAAAATAATATAATAAAACACCTATAAATATTAGAAATACAGGGAAAATAAGTATATTTATTATATAAGTAAAACTACTATTAGAATTTACTATAAAGAAAAATATAAAGAATGCTATTAAAGGTAATAAAATAAAAAACTTTATTTTTAATGCTTGAAAATTATTTACAATTAAATTCGGAATATCTTCGTTTTCATTTTCATCTCTAATCGTATTGATTTTTTCATTAAGACTTTTATCTTCAAATTTTTTCAAATTTTCTTCTCCTGAGAATGCTATTAATAGTATAAGTAAAACTTCATATAGAACTTATAGAATTTTATGGGTAGATCTTTAAAGCAAGTAAAATGCTTTGATTATCATTAACTATTGTTGTGAAAATTTCAAGTCAATTACTCAATAAACCAAATGAGAGTATATTAAAGGTATAAAAATTTACTTAAAAAGATGTCATCTGAAGAAATTCAATTAATTGGGAATTCACTTGCTGCTCACCCACCAATTATTATTGGTGCACTTTGTATATTCATGTATATCAGAAGACGTTTTCTTCTATCCTGAAAATATTAAAAGGAGTTTGTATTTAATTACTAAAAATAATATTTGTCTTTCTATAAATAAATAATTTAATTAGCCGAAAGGATTTGTTCCTTTCAAGGGTCCAACAAATAAAAATTCCATAAATGCTCCAGTTACAGCCATTGGGAATACCCAGATAGACATAAATCTAAACCCAAAAAATCTCATCTTCTCCTTACCTTGAAATACGTTTTTAGTATTTGTATAAACAGTTTCGTTGCCTTTGATGACATATGGTTCTGATTTTGTATGCTCATATGGCTTGATTACTGCACTCGCATTAATAGAAGTGAATCTCCTAATCTTATTTATAGCTAATATGGGTATAACCCATAATGCAAAATCTCTTTTACTAATATTTTTTCTAAAACCATCTTTAGGTGGGATGGCGCTAGAAATCAATGAATAAATGTGCTCCGCTTCTTTAGTCGAGTCAA
>CETG01042519.1_pt1 | contig 38134 bp, 55 predicted proteins | sample 361471 | NCBI WGS metagenome assembly CETG01 (sample SAMEA2622696, study PRJEB7988) | marine metagenome | isolation source: saline water (ENVO:00002010), including | reverse complement strand
AGAGGTAATGGTTGTGTCTATCGCTCCCTTAAATCGTAAAATTTCAGTGGCTCCAATGCTGGATTGGTGAGATATCCTTATTTTTAAAGGATGTTATGGATTTTGGTTTCCCTATGGTTACCCCGTTGAACTTTTGTGGCTGACTTACGTGCTTCGATTCATCTATGGTGATATAAAAAGGGGAATATTGAATAACAGGGTTATGTTGCATGAGGGTATGTTTATATTGCGGTGTTAGTTTAACAAAAGAGGTCAGAAGTGCTGAGCATGTTGTCCCAAAATGGATCATGAAAAAATATAACTCCCTTAAAGTTACACACACTTTTAAAAGTATTTACAGCAACCAAACGTCTCCAAGAATCACTACCCCATCTGGAAACCAATTTAAAATCAAAAAAGTATGTAAAAAATGTAACAACGGCTGGCTAAGCGAGATAGATTCAAGTTCTCAACCATTCTTTAACAGAATCACTGCTGGAGATGTTGACATGATAGATCCCAGTGAAATGGAAATTGCAAGCATCCCTAATTTTTTAACCCTTTTGTATAAAATTCATTTAAATTTCTTTGCCGCAAGTAATTTTGATTTGACTGAAAAGCTATATTCATATGAAAAATTTTTCAAAGAGAGAAGAATTCCCGATGATGTGACTGTGTTCTATTCAGTGATTCAAACACCACAGCCAATCAATATTGCTCACAATGATATTTGGAATAAACTTCCAAAGAACGAACCTTTTAGCTTTAAGACATTCATTCAAATCGGTTATTCAACTCACATACTCGTTAGGCAACCACAGCCAGAACTTCCACTAATATAAGATGATACATTGATGCGACCGATTAACAATGCAGCTAACTGTAGAGCAGCGAAAATTGGTTTGTTACCACCCCCTTTGGGTATTACTGATTCAATTATTAATAGAATCCTTATGTCAATAATGATGGGGTAATATTTCGTAATCCAATATACAGAAAGCAGTTATTTCAGTTTCCTGAATTCGTGTTTTGAAAAACACACCACCACGCCCAGTAAAGCCAGTCATGGCATCGTCTGGCGAGGGCCGTGTTATCTGATTCGCCCTGCGCCAGCCATTGCTAAAAGGTAAAGGGATCGCCGCTTTGGAGCGACCTCTATGTTTTTCAGCTACATTGCAAATTTGGTTTTTAAATAGTCTATGAGGTTTTCCAGATCTGCTGCATTCGCGGCAGCCAACAGGTCATCACTAAAGACCAGCGCCTCTGCAATATCACCGACAAATTTTGATGCCAGCGCGCTACTTTGCCCTAGATACATCGTTGACAGTAAATTACTGCTATTGCCGGTACCCGTTGAAATAGTCGCCAAATCTGATGGTGATAGGCTTTTCACGGTCGTTCCATCGACCGAGCCAATCATTATCTTCCAGGTTTTCCCACTCTCAAATAGCGCATTACCGCCATTCAGACCAATAGAATGATTCGATTCAGTGCTTGATGAAAAGACGGCGACGCCATCACTGCCAGTCGCCCCGGAACACATGATATTTTGCGTACTGGTATCGGGTGAAGTGACCAGCGCAACTAGGGCAAACGTTAATTTTGTATTCGCGCCATTTGGCATATCATCGACATTTTTCTTGAGCCCGCCAACGGTATTACCATCGCCCGCGAAACGAATAACAGAACGCCCATTAAGCACTCCTTCAGCAATGGCAGGCCCAGTCACACGCCCTGATGCTTTTTCATACTGTGCTGACGGGTTAACGAGATCTTGAACAACCAGGTCGCCATTGCTGTAGCTGTAGTTACTCGCTTCGGCATTCAGCCAGGATTGCAGACTGCTGATTTGTGATACTTGATCAGCCAAATCAACCAGGATAGGTAGGTTGTTATTGTTAAAAACGATACCGTCTAAGCGGATAAATTTTGCCATTATGTGATTACCTCGTTAAAGATGACTAGCCAGTTGTAAAGTGGGAACGATGAGTCGGTCTGACTCATCTCTGTATTTGAATCATGGATATTGCCCCAGGCACCAGCACGTCCCGTTGCACCTGGGCCGCTGTTGGCATACTCAATCGTTTGATTTGTGCCTGTAGGGGTTGATGCCAGGGTTATCTGTATCGTGTTACCGTTCACAATGTCCACGGATGTAATAGCGGGTGCATTACCGGAGTCATCCGCATAGGTAAAACCTAAATCCGGCGCGGCCGGTAACATATCGGTATCGATAACAAGCGGCGGCGTTGGCACATGACACAGGATATCAATCACATTAGCATTGCGCGTGACTGACAACGGCCAAACCGGTTGCCAATCCTGCTGGTCAATAAACAGGGTGCGCCATACCCGTGCCTGATATTCGCCTAAAATACTGTAATACTTGGGGACAAGGTGAACCGGGCCGCTGTATTCAAACATGTATTTAGGCGTTGATATGTAGGTATCGGCCCTGTCTCTGGCCATGGCAAGATGCGCTAAGGGTACGTCAGATGCCCCACCGTCTTCAGCGGCAGCGAGTTGGTCAATAATGCAAACTAAAGTCGGATTATTTTCAGGTAAAATAGCAGCATACTCGGCCTGATAATCATTAATTAACGTATTTAGTTGGCTGTAGTATGTCGCCAAATCTGTACTTCGATTTTGCTCACCCTGGGTAAACGTAAAGGCTCGCATTATCAACTCTCGGTTATAAAGCGCAGCGATTTCTTGCGCTCTGACACATTCCGCCAGGCCATTGGCAAACATTGGGTAACCACTGTCTTTCTGAAGATCCTGAATGCGCGCGCCGCCAGCACCGTGGGAACGGTAAAGGTAGGTCTGCAAGAGTGAACCGCTATTTTCATTATGATGGTGCAGCGCCCGCATCATGCCGCTGCCCTGCGTTTCGCCTTGGTTCGTGCCGTTGAACTGCTCATAAGCTGGCACTAAATCGGTGACAGTGAGTGGCGAAAATGCGCTCCACATCGCCCCGCGCGTGCCAGTATTAAACATGAACCCATAATGCGGCGCTGGCGCAGTGGTCGTAAAAATTTCAGTACCAAGCGGGTTTTCACTGGCACCACCACCAACAGATAGACTCTGACCGGTTGCCACCAAATATTCTATTGGACCTTTCGCGGTAAACATGGCGGAGTCTGAGTCGATATCGGTGCGTTGCCGGTACCCCCTTACCACGCCCTCACCATCGGCCAGGTAATCCACCGTTGTCGCAGATGAAACAACGGCCATATAGTTGTTTCCTGGGCCATTTAAGGTGTTTACATCGACCGTTTGAGATATGCCCGTTACGGACGGATCTGGGTCAAAATACACCTTACCATTCGTTTTGACACCCAACGCAATCTGCCCCGACTCATCTACCACACCCCAGGCATAGTTATCTTTAATCAAATTGCTGGCATTAATTTCATCTGCACTAACAGAATGAACTTTGCCGGACCTATCTATGCCTAGCGCAATCTTGCCGCGGCTATCCATCACGCCCCAAACGAATCTTGGTAAAACACCCCCAGATTCATGCAACGCGTTGTCGATGTTTTGGGTTGCTTCCTGACTTGGCGTGAAGGTTAAAAGTCCGTCATACGTAAGACCAACCCCTACGGAGTCATTTTCATCTAACACACCCCAAGACCACGGGAGTGATTCAAACGTTTCAAACGCATTATCAGCGATGGATTTTTGATAGGTAACACTTAAGTTCGCGTAAACGTGACCATCATCAGTAATCCCAAGCGCAAGCTTGCTGTCATCGTCCACAACGCCCCAGACATAGTTGCCGGGTTTGCCGACTGGGCTATACGCGTATTGTCCAATATGCGATTTATAGCTTTCGGTTAAATCAGCATGAGTCTTGCCGTCTTTGTCTACCCCGATCGCAATATTGTTGGCATCGTCAACAACGCCCCAGGAAAAAACAGCGGAAACAGTTTCATCAAGCAATTGCGTGTAAATGGTTTGATAAATACCATCAATTCTTTGCTTCAATTCTTCCACGGTCTCGACATTTAGAACTATGTCATATTTGCTAGGGACCCAGCCTGCACCATCCCAACCGTAGAGCCGGTTGTTTGAGTCCATAGGATCATTCCAGACCCGACACATTATATCGACCTCGGCGTCATCATCGCCGCTGATATCTTGAGGGGTACCGGCTGCCTGCAGGGCCGCTAGTGTGGTAAAAGAATAAGCTGAATTAGATCGGCGGACCTCATCAACAATCTTTTTTAGGCTGGGCATGATTTTACCTAGCCGCGTTGTAATGTCTTTGACTTCGCTCGTGTTGATAAACTCGGAAAAGTCATCGATATCCGTTTGTAGGTTATACAAATCTTGCACAGATGGCATAGCTGGAGGCATGAAAATTGTTCCTGTTTCAGTGATAAATGATGATTTAAGCGCTTAAAAAGCTTGGCTAGTCTGGATAACTGTCGTCATTTTGAAAAATTTCTGGAATGTACTCTTCAGCGGTGACTTTTACTGTTTCAGTACCGCTGGGTTGAATGTTGCGTATAAAGACTCGTTGAACCAGCTCATCTGCTGTACCGATACAGCAAATGGTGGGTTCCATTTGCGGATCAGACACAATCTGAAAGTCCAACGTATTAGGTGAAACCAGTTCAATTTGATTGTTAGACGCACCGGCCTGAATGCTGTAAACACCAGAGAACTGGCCATTTGGCTTTCTGAGAACGGCCAAATACTGTTGTCCTGCTTCGAATTCGGGCTCGAAATCTAAGGTGAGCATTGGCGATGAATAGTCTGTTACAAAGAAAGATTGGTTCGCTTTTAATGGAGAAACTAGAGCATCAGGGCTACCGTAATCACTGTTTAATGCATCGGTAGCGGTACTGAAATTATATGTGGCCGGTTTGAAGGCTAATCGATAGCGCTCACGCCAACCCAAGCGCCAGGCTCTGGTTTTATCTGTCACGCCTTTCATCTGAATACGCTTTGCTTTAGCTTCGTGGTCGCCAGGTAAAAAACATTTCACAGTTTCATTGCTACTGGTAACCGGATCGAGATATTCAACAATAATCCCTTTTGGTTCACTTGCTTTGAAATGGGTGTCAGTGCGGGTAATGCCGCTATCAAGCATAATGTCTGGGGTGTAAAGGTTGTTGTAATCATCGGTTTCTGCAAAGCGAACAGGCGAAAAAAAACCCTCTTTAATAGAGGGTTCGCAGTAAGCTGGAATGAGCATTATTTTAAGAGCTTCCCAGAGTGTGGTTTTGTCGGAGAAGTCGGCGTTTAAGCTATCCCCCCGACTTTCCAGCAATGTTTCAAGTTCTTCTAATGCTGACCAGTTAATGATGTCTTCGCCGCTAGCGTCATAAATTGACCAGGCAACAAAACGCATAATGGAACTGGTTGCGCTTACGCTGAGAGATTCACTGTTTTGTATATGATCTTTGAGGTTCTTTAACGTTGGTAGTTTTCGTTGAGCGCCACGGATGTTGATTTTATTTTCTGCGGTTTGGGCCAGTGCATTTGTACCTCTCAGCCTGATCTGGAGAGTCGTTACATCAGCATAGCTTGTAGGGCTTTCCAGTAAACTTCTGATTCGAACACAGTGAATATCATTAACAGTAGATGTGGTGCCAGCATCGGCGGTAACCCTGCGAACGCGAACTTCTGGGCGCATTACACCTGATAGCGTAATTGACTCGGTAAAGCCTAATTCATCAAGGGTATTATTGGTATAGCTGTAATCCAGCTCTGTCCATGTACTGGTGCCCACTTCACGGTAGGCCACTTTAACCGCTACAGTTAAACTTGATAAACTACCGTCATTTTCGGTACGGGCCAAACCACGCGGAAAGCGAAAATCAACTTCGATGGTATCGGTAGTTTCCCCCTGCGGTAACACCTCGAATGGGCCTTCCCAGTTTACCCCGCCTGACGTTGCTCCCCAGTTGACAGACTCGCCGGTGGTCGTGGTTAACGAGGTGCTTTCTGCGTCATAATATTCAGTTACATAGCCCCCCTGGGAATAACGCGGATCATCCTCCGCACCATCCCAGTAACGAGTGACAATTTGTTCAACAACAGTCGCTGTTTCGCCGTTGCTACCGCTAACAGAGGCTACACGATACGTACCTGCATTGGTTGAGCCAGTTAATGTAAAGCGTTCATCAATAGCGAACGGAAAGGTAACCGCTGTGCCATTGTCATAGCTGGTCATCTGGTCGCCAGATGCATCAATGGTCCAAGCGCCTGCCTCGCTATCTGCAGAGGTAACCAGTTTTAGATCACTAATCTCATCGGTGGTGTACCAATTTTCATAAGATGGATGACCAGAAACATCAGAGCCTGGCTGGCTGAACTGCGCTGAAATGTCACCAGCGTAGTTCAGTGATGGTGTTTCAGCTATGTAAAGATTATTCAAATCGACGTCGAGTTCACCTACGCAAACACAGAGATTTAAATACAGGTACTCGATATTGCTCTCATATTTACGGCGAATAGGGGAGATCAGGTCTGGGTATATGGGCACTGAACCCGCTATTTCTCTTATTATTCCGTTTGGTTTAGCAGTATTGGCTTTTGCATTAGGTGAATAGATGCTATTGCCGTCTGGTGTGGACTCCTGATAACCATTCGGGATTTTGCTGGAGACATAATACGAGTAACCAACGGAAAGGAGCGTGATAGCTACATAAACCCAGGTGGCTGGATCTTGCGGTTCAATAGTTACATCAATTATGTCATCTGCACTTACAGTTTGGTTGTGCTTGTCATGTGGCCAGTCACTACCATTTAATTTTGCTGAGAATGGATGATGTGCCGCTGTTGCATAGCCTGGTACATTGTCTGTCAACCATAACGTTAAAGTGCTATCTACGTTATGGGATTCCAAAAAATTCCCTAATTTGTTGTATATATTTAGCCTTGCCACTGGTAATACCTTGTTATAGCTAACTTTTCAAACACATTGAAAGGGTCGACACTCAGTCCTCTTGAACGACTGGCGTGCCACACTTTTTGATTTCTTACTATCCCAACATGAATTAGCACTTCATCTGAAAAATGGCAGGCAACAGCACCGTTTTTTGGGGCAGTAATTCTATGGAACCGCTTTTTAACGTTTCTAAACTCCCGGGTCATGGCGGCTTTGTCGTCTGGGCAAATACCGAATTTGGGAATGAATTCAGCGGGAACGTTAAATTCTTTGTGTAATACCTCTCTCACAAAATCCCAGCAGTTATTGTCATCGCGATATTGCCAGAAACGCCAATCAAACATATTTGGTACCGGGGAAAAACTCAGGGTAGTAACGTCTTTTGGGCCATTCGGTGTTGGCCAGCTCAAGAAATGATGCTCTGAGACTGACTTTTCTTAAGTTAACAACGGTGTCTTGTACAATCATTCTTACCAACGCTCTTGGAACCGATAAATCTGAAGCGACAAATATGCGTAGTTCAAGATAGATTTTCGTAGGCTCCCGGCCTTCTCTTACTTCCTGCCGATTATAGTTTTTTACCCAGTCAATTTCTCTGGCTGCTTCTAGTGACACATTGGACAGAGCAAACGATATATCTTGCTTTCCCATGCCTGATTTCTCGGGCAATGAAAGTTCCATGCCCGTTGATTGATAAGTAACGGGGCTTCCGTCTTCCAGGGTGGTTTCAAGATCCTCATGCATGCCAATAAAGGCGCGGCTTTTGTTAGTTAGCCCAGCGTGGACTAACCGTATTGCATAGATAGGGTCGTCACTTAAACTGGCATACGCTTGTTTTAATGCTTCACTCATGGGTTACTGTTCACTGTGTTAGCCAGTATGTTCGCAATTTTTCCGAGGTCGTAAGGATCGATTTCCTCGAAAAGCGCATAGAGTTCTTCGCCAATTGCATGCTGGCGATTTATCACTTCAATCGTAAAGGTCACACGCCACTTTGAACCCACTTCAATACTGGCTTTGATAGACCCATCAACAATTCGCAATTCACCAGATTGGTTTACGTCACAATCAAAGTAGGTACCCAGAAAGACATCAGGGTTATTTTTGGCAAACGTGATCAGTTCTTCATAATCAGATTCTTCAACAAACACAGACACGCTGAATTTATCGTTTCGATTAACCTGTACAAGCCGCTGTCTTACGTGTTGGCTTAATGATGTTGTTCGAGATACTAAAGGCTCAGAACTGTATGAGTAATCGCCTTTAAATGTGATGTGTGCCGGCCATTGATTCATTGTGCAATCTCAACTGAAAACGAAACAACGTAATCCATACTTTCTGTAAAGCTTACTGAGTAAGCCCCGTTTACTATTCTCATTTTTTGGTGTGTTGGGCCGGTTTTATAAATGCTTTTACCATAAAACCAGTCAACGCCTTCGTTGTGTAAATCTCTGACAAAGTGTTCAAATACCGGCAGTTGCGCCCCGAAAAGTTTTAACTGTACAGCCCTGATGGTAGAGGCACGTTTGCTGCCTAAACGCTGAACTGAATCACCAGGTATGCCACTCGAGATAGTATTTAACTGTGTATCCTGCTGGGCAGACAGGGTGCATGCTGGTAAATACGATGGATAATAAAGCATTAATACGCCGCTACCGGTTTTACATTTGATGATGAATGCAGGGCTTCACGGCTTTGGCTTGTGCTGTCTCGCATTTCACCAACAATAAGATGCAGTGCGCCGTCTCTGGTTAAGAATCGCGAACCTTCGCCAGAATAATTGTGTAGATGCACATTGAAAACTGGCTGGGCATTTTGTGCTAACCCTTGATTCTTTCCTGATGTTGTGGATTCAAGTTGTGAAGTGTTGAATACGGCGCCGCCGTTACCTCCAAGCAAGAAGTTTCGACCACCCCATGACAGAACCTCTGGCTTGTTTCGTTCGCCTACCTCGACAATTGACTGGTTGCCAATCGTACCGCCTTGTTCGAAACCGGCTACGCCAGATGCTTTTGCGGCATACAACGTACCCGCAGTAATAACAACGCCAGCCGCTGCAGACCCCAGTGCAGGGCCAACAATAGGAATGCTGGCCAGCGCATTGTATACCTTCATTGCTGTATCGTAGGTGTTTGTCCAAATACTCTCGATTGAATTACGCTTTTCTTCATCCAGCAGAGTTTGGCCTAAACTAATTGCCACCCGGGCATAACCCGCCTTTTTGCCTTCCATGCCATCAAAATAGCTGCCCATTACGCCTAACAATTCACTATAACCTTGCTTAATCTCTCGGTTACGTTGGTTCTCGATTTCAGCAAGTCGGGCATTGTGTTGAATAGTCAGCTGCTCATCAGCAAGTCTATATTCATTTTCAAGCTCACTCATTTGCTCAAGTTCTAACTTGAGAGCATAGAGCTTTGATGATTCGCTGTTTTCCGCCCAGGTTATAGCGCCATCTCCACCAGTTTCTTTTAGCGAAGATTTTTCGGCCTCTATTTTTTTCTTTAGATCAGTTACTGAGCCATAATGTTTTTCTAGTTCCAAAAATTCCTTTTCTAGTGCACTTTTTTGTCTTTCGAAGGCTCTGTTCTCTAATTCAGCTTCTTTCCCTTCTAACTCTAACTGAGCTTCGTAAATCTGCTGATATTGGTTACGGGCACTGGTAACTAATGATTGTCCTTTAGCGGCAAACTCTTGTGCTTCTTGGGCGGCATTCTCTCTGGCTTTTTTTTCATCATCGATTAGCAGATCTTCTAAGCTGAGTCGGTTCTTTTTGGTTTGCTCTTCAGCTGCAACCTGAAACTTTTGTTGTACATCCGCTATCCAGGTTTTTATCTTCTCTGATGGCATTGGCTCATCGAGAAGATTTTGTAATTCCTGACCGAGCTGGTCAGTTGTGGCGTTAAATGATTCTGCAAATGACTGCAGGTTCTTTGCTCCGGATACATCCAGCCCCAGTTTTTCGAGAAACCCCGCGCCCCACTGTCCAACGTTATTGAATAGCTGAATTTGTGCATTCCATACTTCAGCCACCGCCTGACGGACCAGCATGAAGACAACTTGCAGGCCACGCCCCATATCAGACAGAAAGCCAATACCTTTAGCTACACCGACAACTACGTTTTGTGCAACTTGCCCAAAACCGCCTGCTTCTTTAGCTGATTCTGTCCACATATCAGATAGAGCGGCAATAATAGGGGCTGTTTCTGTGGCCAATGCCTGCCCAAAGCTATGGGTCGATTTTTGGGCGCGGTCAAAAGCATCGTTTGCCATTTCTACTTTGGCCGCGTCGACTCTGTTAATGGCAAAGCCGAGTGCTTCGGCCTCGTCCATCATGGCTTTAATGCCATCAGCACCAAGGTTGAGTGTATTTAATAGCTTTACACCCTCAGAATCGAAGAGTTTTTGAGTAAGGAATACTTTTTGCCCCTGGCTGCTGACATCAGCCATTTTCTCAGCAATTAATGCAAACTGCTCATCCGGGCTTTTGCTTTTAATCTCATCAATGGATATGCCCAGCTGGTCCAGCGCTACTTTAGCTTCACCAGAGCCTGTTGCGGCCACTTGCCCAATCCGGCGCGTCATCCGTTGCAAGCCCATATTTAGGGCTTCTGTACTTGCGCCTGTTTGTTCTGCCGCGTGATGCAGGCCGCTTAATGCCTGGGTGGTTAAGCCCAGCCGGTCAGCCGTTTTTGCCTGCTGGTCTATAAATTGCGCGTTCTTAGTGTAAATGGCGGTAAACGCAGCAACACCGGCCACACCAAAACCGGCCATTACCTTAGCGGAAGAGTTCACTACTTTCCGGGTTTTGTCTGCCCAGGATTGTGTGTTCTTGTTCGCTTTTCGTAGCTCAGCAGTCAGCTTTGCACTTTTACCGATCAAGTCGATAGTGAGTGTTGCTATTGTCGCCATTTACGTTGGTCTCTTATTTTTCCGCCATGGGCAGGTGTTTAAGAATGCTTCGGTTTCGCGCCGTTTTTGTTCTTTCTCGATTTCTCGTTGCCTGCTTCTGTCAAAAGTCAGGCCCATTTTCAGCCCCTGGTGGACTAATCGAAGTTCGAGTTCTTCAGCAGGTAAGCGTTGCCGCAGGTCGTAGAGTGAGCAACCCAAGTTATCTGCCAGATTGCAGAGTGCGGCTAACTCGGGCTGCTCTTTTAGTTTTTTTCAATAGCTTCGAGGTTGTCTTGCTTTAGGTCGATAAAGAACAACCCGGTGCTATAAATCATGGCAAGTTGATGGGTGTCCAGAAGGCTGGGTAACTTCGCTGCTTCTTTGTCATTAAACTCACCGTGTAGCATGTAGTAGATATTCCGCTGTGCAACTTTTTCCAATTTTTTAAAGTCGGCCTGGTCTTCGCTGAACAGCTCTTTGGCTTTAGCTTCATCAACTGCCGGTAAACGATGAAGCTTCATTTTGCCAATGCCTGGAATATCAAATTCACGTGAGGAAGTGGCTAACTCCCCCGCCATAATTTGCGCTGCTGTGATCATCAACAATTACCTTATGCTGCTGGTAGGGTAGAGAACGCAACTTGCTGCAGCTTGCCGATACAGCCGAACATCTGTTTACCCGATTCTTTGCTAGATTCACCACTGAAGTGATCTTGCGGTAAAAAGACGACATCCTGAACTTCACCACTGGCTCGAATTACTTTAATGGTGATGGATTCGCGGGCTTTCACCAACGTTGTAAATGCGGCCTGGCTTGCATCGCCCGGTTTATGACGAAATGCAAGCTCAAAGTCCTGGTCTTCCGGCAATGCTCGTTTGTGGTAGCTGCGATTGGCAGCGGCTATGTCGGTGTCGTCTTCGTATTGATCACCTGAGTTGATTTGTGGGATTACATCCAAACCAGGCAAAAATGTGTCAACGGTACCAATACCGCTTGAGCAAAATTGTAATGTGGAAAGGTGTGAATCAACGGTATCAGCTGCTGGGCCTGTTACTGGAGTTGGATCTGGCATGGTTTATACCTCGTTATAGTAAAAAACATAATCTAATGACTCACGGTATAAACCAGAGTCGGGTTCAAAATCGGGTAAACGGCTTTCTTTTTTTGCGAACTGCACTTTTATTGAAGTGTCAGAAAAGCCTTTTTTGTTAAAGATGTTATCTATCGCTTTTGCTATGGCCTGTGCGTTTTGTGGATTTAGGCTGTAGCAGTCAAATTGAACAGTCGCTTCACTTTGATTATTTTCGAGTTGCACTTCTATTGGTGTTGAGTCGTTTATCACTCTTAAAAGTACGTAGTTGTCTTTAGAGTTATGACCAACGGATAGGTGAAATTTCGAATTAATAAGCGCGTTTAGTTCTGGCTGTTCTATGGCAAATGCTCTGATGCTGTTTTCAATCATTTTAAGCCTTTGTTCTGTTAATGTTGCCTTACTCGTTAAAGACCTTCTAATATTGACCATCCGACAGTATCGGCTGTGATTCACTATTAAGCTATTTACTTTTGTTGTTGTGCTTTCTAGCAATTCGTTTTTGAGCCAAAGTTACTCTTCTTGCTAGTCTTTTATTGATAGTATTCATTGCTGGTTGTGTTTTCTTTAAGAATGCTCTTCTAATAATTGGATTCGCCGGCTGGTGAGAATTACCAAATTCAAGCCAAGGTGAATAAAACACCCTAAAAACACCAACTTTGACAAGAGACACTACATCTTTACCGAACTTTCTATTCACTGATGCTCTACGATTAGTCGATGATCTTATCTTTACTTTTGACTTGAAATATCCTGGTCGATTGTAAGGTTTAACCCTTTTTGTTTCAGAGCGTTGTTTATTTGATTCTGGCGCTGTGCTTAATATTTCTTTCTTAAATTCTTCAGCTCCTTCTCTCATTGACAAGGTCATCATCCCGGTTGATTTTTTTTGCCCGATTTCCTCGCCTATTTCTATAAGCGCTTTTTCAAGGTCTTTTAAGCCTTGAATATCAATTCCTGTTTCAAGCATCGGTGATTTCTCTCGCCCGTATTAGTGTTACCTTATTAGCAAAATCCAGGTTTATTGGCTTACCAACAATCTCATAAAAGGTGTTTTTGTGTTTAATACGGTGCTGGGCGGTGATGCTTGCTGAGTAATGGCATTTGATAGTGTGAGTGGTTTCACCCATTACCTGGCCGCTTAGTTCGGTTTCGTTAGTGGTACCCGTTTCTATACTGGCCCATTTGCTAAAATCATCCTGCCATGCAGGAACGTTGTAGCCATCATCACTATCAACCGCGAGTTGAAATGTAATGCGGTGCTTTAACTGACCAGCGGGTAAAATTTTCATTTGTTTTCCAATATATGTGGTTGGCCCTACCTCGTGAAGGGCATAAGCACAGTTGTTGTTTTAACTAAAACTTTCCGATGCGTTTAGCGAGTTGCCTGTTGCAGGCTTGCGATATTGCTAACAGCTGTGCGGGGTTAGCTCTCTGACCATCCATTATTAATTTAGGTAACTTATCCCAACTGGTAATAAAGTCTTTATCGGATAGAGCTACCGAACCAACGGTATATCCGTCTTCAATTATGATAAGAATTCTCTGGAATTCTAATGGATCTCGTGCCGGTAATTGCTTTTGACTTTGAAGTTCGTCAAACGCCCTTATGACCTGTAAATGAAATTTAGGGCTTATCCACATGGCATAGGCGTAAACCAGTTCTTTGCAAGCGTACGTGCCAGCAAATTTTCCACCTTTTACCGAGTGAATAATCTCAAAGCGGGAATTCCCGCTTTCGGATTCAAGCTCTGCGATTAACTCATGAATTTGTTTTTGCCTAACCCATTCACTAGGCTTTTTGGAAACAGTAGTTTGAGAAGCTTTATGTAAATCATTTAGAGAATATAACCCCCCACGTTGACGGATTTCTTTTGAGACTATCGTTAAATTTGTCATGGCTGACTCCTGAATGTTTAGTATTTATCACGTCACCTTAGTAGGGTGACGGGCATCAACTACCGCATTCAGGCGGCGGAGCTTATTTCCCGAAGGTTTTGTATTAGGCTCTCTCAACCCGTCATAAAGACGTATTTTTGCACCATTGCTGTAAAATACAGGCACAAAAAAACCGCAATAACTGACGGGTGCGGTGGCCGCTGAATGTTTAGTAGTCCCATCAGTTTAGGTTTTGCGGTGTTATTTTGTCAAATTCTTTATTATTCTGTACTTTTTCTAAATGGATTTGAACTAATGGGTAGACTTATAAAAGTTGCTGGAACCAACCAAGAAGGCCGAATCAATATAGTCAAACGCTACTGCAAAGTAGGTCTGGATATAGACCTTGTGCGTGAAAGTGACAATGTTCACGATGCGAATGCAATAGCAGTGTATCTTATAGTTCCAAGGCTTTTTGGATTAACCAAATCAAAGGAAAAAATTGGCTATGTTAGTGCTGGTATAGCTAAAAGTCTCGCCAGAAAAATTGATAATGGCACAATGGTTCAAGGTTATGTGCGTTCATTTTATGTCAGTAACGATTTAGAATTTTGCCGAGTATCAGCGGTGCTAGAATATTAGCACCTCACAACAAGTCCACAGCCAGTTCATCACAGAGCGCTTTAAATGCATTTGGTACGGAATAGAGCTGTACCGGAGCGCTATCTTCTCGGTTTCTGAACCAGTCAGCAATTAACACTAATATGGCTTGCTTAGCTAAATTGTATCGGTCTGGATCAATGACATTGTTAGTATCAATCGCGCCATTTTGGACTGGCGCATGGCCGATAACACATTCAATCTGTACCGCATCTGCCACTTTAAATCCCGGGGCTGGCCAGTTACCACCAAGCTTTGGCGTAATTGTGGCTTTTATGCCGTGATAGATAACCCGATAGTCCGCTGAATCAATGGTGACCAGTTGTCCCTGATTATCGATATATTTAATAGAAGTAATGCTCTGCAAAGGCGCGTAAGGTATTTCAATAGTGTTGCAAAACTTAGGCAACGCAAACTGCCAGGTTTGTTCTACCAAGAAACGGCCAGTGCGCTGTTCAAAGCGTTTTCGCGCACGCGCTATAAGCGGTGTGAGATAGTCAGCATGGTCTGCATCAGAAGACGTTTGGTTGTACACTTCTTCCAACGTAACAGGCTCAACTATTGGCGCTAATAGTGTTCTGCAGAGCATATTCACAGTGATTACTCGTCTTTATCCGTTGAGCCAGAACCTGTGTCGTCACTTTCTTCTGATTCCGGTTTATCCAGGTCAATCACTTCTTCTTTCAATGTTTTTGTGCAGTATTCGATACCGGCTTTGTCAGACGAAAGCTGCCCAGCATCAACAAGCGGTTTTAACAGCGCTTCGTCACCTTTAACCAGTTTGTTTGGTTGAATTTCCTGACCCGCGATAATGGTTGCCACGAGAACGCGGCAGAGTAGTTTTTTGGTTGTTGCCATGGTGGTTTGCTCTTAATGAATGAAGTTAAAACAAAACACCCCGGGATAAACCGAGGTGTTAGCCGTTTACAAAGCGCTATTAAGATGCGCTGTTTTGGAAGTATTTAACTGCGCCGCCTACATCAATAAAGCGACCACCAGAGCGCATCATTGCCAGGAAACCAACCTGACCCTTACGGGCATAGGCTGAATCGGTAAAGCGGAAGAACAGGATTTGCATTACGTCACGAATAACGTACTTGCTCATGTCACCAAAGGCGATTGACTTAGCATTTGCGGCCATTTGCGCCATGTGTTGGTTAATAACGTATTGGTAGCCGTTGATAGTCGGTGGAGCACCAACGTCATGGCCCGGTAACCAGATAGGGCGGCCTTGGCTGTCTTTCTTCTTCTTCAATACTTTCAGCGTGCCGTCATGGAACATGAACGCGCAGTTGCCACTGGCACGGTAAGCAGGATCAACGCTGTGCTCTAAATCAGTCAGGTCGTCAAAGTCCACATCGGTTGTTTTACCTGTAGCGCCAACTTTACCACTTGAGATACCAGTAATCAGGCCGTGTGGTTGGCTAGTACCGGTACCATTAATAAAGTAGTTCTCGGTAGAACGTCCCAGACGTTGGCCAATGCGGTCATTAACATAGCCTTCCAGATCAAACAGACTGTCCTGCAGTAATTCAAATGGTACTGCAATAACTTTCGAGCTGAACTTGTAGGTGTCGATGGCCAGTGTGCCAAATGACGTATCTTCATCAGCTGCTGTGCTATTTTCGCCAAGAATTTCGCCAGCTTCACTGGTTGCATCTGCGGTAGGAAAGTTCATAGATGAACCGGTAGCAGACTGAATAACCGTGGCAACATTGCGCATGCCGCCATAGGCTTTCATTGCCTGAGAAATGCCAGGAGCCATTTCCGTTTCAGTTAAATAGCCACCTTCAGAGCCCGTTCCTGTACTCATAGTGTTGCGAGGGCTATTCATTTTAGCGGCCATGATTGTGCGTTGTTCTTCAGTCATGGCTGAAGGGCCACCCACTAACCAGGCTTTGAATGCATCTTTTTCCTGAGTCGTTAACTCGGTTGCTTCATCAATACTGATACCTTCCTGGTCAGCTCGTTGTTGATTACTCAGTGCATTGGATGCCTGAATATCCAATACTTTTTGCTCTCGCTCTAATTCAGCATCCAATTTAGCGATATCATTGACCATATTTTCATATTTGGTCTGATGCTCTGGGGTCCACTCCTGATCCTTGGGGTGGTCTGAAACTAATGCTTTTAACTCTGCAGCGAGTTTATTACGCTGCTGGCGCTTTGCTTGAAATGACATAGTTATTTCCTTTAGGTACAAAAAAGCCCCTTTCGGGGCGGTGTGTTAGCCAGCAGGGCTAGCCAGTAATTTGCAGCATGTTGGCAAATCGCTCTAGCCGTTCACGCTGCGGAAAGGTTTCTTCTGGTTCTGGGGCTCGCGGGGCATTCTTATATACTGAGAGATCCCACGCTTTATTGGTGAGTTTGTTTTCAGTGCTGTTGTTGCTGCGTTGAATAATGCCGTCTACAAAGCCGTGTTCTACTGCTTCTTGCGCTGTAAACCAGGTTTCTGCTTGCATCCAGTCTCGAATCTGTTGCTCATCTGCCTGAGTTTTGTTGGCGTAATCCGCCACAATGGTATTGTCTACCTTGTCCAGCATATCTGCCGTTTTACGAATCTCAGAGGCGTTACCCAGTGCCAGAGTCCAGGCATAGTGGATCATGTACATACCAGACTCAGCAATATTGATAGTATCGCCAGCCATGGCAATGCGCGTTGCTGCACTCGCTGCCCAACCATCAATGTGAACATGAATGTTCGCCGGGTGAGTGATCAGGCTGGTATGAATAGCGGTGGCTTCGAATACGTCACCACCCGGACTATTAATGTAAAGGTCGATGTCGGTTGCATCTGGCATAGAGAGCAGGGCAGATTTCACCATTTCAGCAGAAACACCCCACCAGGCATCAATCACATCATAAATAAGAATGGCCGGGCGGTTTTCATCAGCACTGGCCAGCGGCGATCGGTCTAGCACTTTAAAGTCTGGGGTGTTGTTCGAACTGCAGTTGGCTTTCACTAACTGCATTAACTTACGATGATTTCTCATAGTTCATTCCACGGTTGTATTTTGGCTGGCAGTGTTTGGGTCGTATGGCTTGTCGTACCGTTCGTCATTGATAGGCGGCATGTTTTCGAGTTTTCTTACCTCGTTTACCGTCATCCAACCCGGCCCTTGAGAGCCGCCGATAGCCTGACGGTAGGCTTCATTACGATCTTTAAGCGTTAGGCGCATTAAGTTTGCAGAGATAAATTCTGCAAAGTTGTCGTCATATAAAAACAGCTTGCGATTAATCTCTTGCTGAAAACGATTCAGGTGTGGGCCTAATGTATAACGCAGGAAAGAAAGCCCGATTTCACCAATGCCACTACCCCAGCTGGTTGTCTTTTGTTCCTGGTTAACCATAAAACTGGGTAATCCAAACGCCCGGGCAATGTCGGTGATCTGAAATTCGCGGGATTCGAGCAACTGGGAATCTTTGGCAGACACACTTAGCGTTTTAACATCGGTGCTGTTATCTAAAACAAGTGGATACTTGCTGTTTTCAACGCCGCCGTAGGTTTTAACCCAAGCGTTTCTGAAGGATTCTTTTTGTTCTTCGCCCCATTTGCCTTGCTTAACTACGGCTACACGTTGTGTTGAGCCAGACTTGAAGAACTCACCGCTATGCTGTTCCATCGCGATTTCTAAACCAATGCTGTTCAGTGCGCCCCATTGGATAACAGACATAGAGCGCAAACCGTTAAAACCAAAGCCGGGGAAATGCAGAATGTCATCCTGATCAAAACCCCGGGGTTCACCATCTAATGTAAAGAAATAGACTAACCGGCCATTCCGCTTTTCTACCACCATGCCAACTGGGCTAATAGGTAACAGCTCTTCCGGTTCGCCAGCTCGGTTGCGAAGGATAACGACAAACCCGTCTCCATGAAGCAACATGCTCGATACGATGAATTCCCAGGCGGTTGCTGCACTCCAAATGGGAGTGAATTGCAGATTAAATAGTGTTTCCAGTGTATGGTTTATGCGTTTTCGAGAGCCATCAGAGGTCTTTTCGAAAATATGCACCGGCATTTGAGAGATAGCGCCGGCAATTAAGCGAACACACGCAAAAACAATAGAGACTTTCATTGACGTTTTAGGTGTGACTGATGGACCCGCAACAGACGGAACTACCCCAAATAAGTCAAACAACCGGCCAATATCCGTAGATAATATGCCTTCCTGATCAGCAGCGTTGCTTACTTGCGTGCTTTCAGCTGCTGTTTCTTCCGACTTACGGCTAAAAAAGGGTAGTTTAAACATTAGAGTTCCAGAAATTCTTGGTTTGACCCGTCTTCTTCATCAGGTGTCCAGGCACCGATAAACGACTGAAGCATAGCTACAGCGGTGTCTATCTTGTTGTCTTTGTGTTCTTTCACCGGGCGAATGTACTTACCGTCCATCGTCTCTTTAGCAATTACGTTACCTAAACACCAGGTAAGCACTGGGCATCCTGTATGGTGAATACGCCCCTGACCTAACAGGTTTTCAAATTCACGCATGGCCGGTGAAAAGTTGGTGTAGTTCTGCGCCACTTTTATTGGCTCTATGGCTGTTTTGTTATGAACACGCTGAGCAATGGGGGCTGCGCCTGCCGGGTCGTAAAACAGGCCGGTAACAAAGTGTTCTTCGTTATCGTGCTCTATGGCGTTTTCTACTTCGTCATAATCAATGCTGGAGCCTTCGCACATGATCAATGCATCTTGATCTATCCAGTCGCGGTAGATATCTATTTCTTCCGCTTTCTTCTCGGTGACATAGGTTCGTGGGAAGAAGTAATAGTGAGTCTTACCGGCTATTTCTTTGGTAAAACAGCTTACATCTGCAGTTAAGTCATCAGACTCTGATAAATCCACGCCTTTTGTACACTCTTCGCCTATGAACTGTTCTATGCTCAGTTCAGGGTCTGCCCAGCGTTTCCAATCCTCCAGGTTAAGCCATGACTCTCTGGCACCAACCCATAGATTAAGGTGTTTCGTTTTAAAGGCGTTTTGCTTACGCGCTGATTGCTTGGCTTTACCCAGTTGGTTAAGAAGAAACTCTTTTTCTACTGAAACACCATAATTGGGGTTCGCTTTAATGAGCGCTGCTTCTGTTTTCCAGTCATCATCTTTGTCGATGGTGTAGATCATGGCAAACACAGTTTCGTCAGTACGGGTGCCTTCAAGAATTTCCTGACACTCTTTTTGATACTGACCGCACGGCCCAAACCAATTAGCACCGGCAGTGGAGATTATCCATTCAAGAGGTTGTTCCCTTGCCCCCATGCCGGTGATCATGGTGTCACGTTGATCATCATCATCGTGTTCGTGGTACTCATCGCACAGGTAGCAGCTTGGCGAACCTCCGTCACCGGGGTTGCCAATCAGCCGTTCAAACCTTCCGCCGTCTGTCGTTCGCTCTATCTGCTGAGCAAAGAGTTCTATGCTGAATCTGCGTCTAAAGATTGGCTGCTTTGTGGCCATCTTTTTTGCTGGCGAGAACACCTCGTTAGCTTGTTTCTGGGTTGTAGCACCACAAAATACTTCAGCTGCTGGTTCATCGTCATTAGCCAACATGTATAGGCCAATGGGGGCTACCCAGGTAGATTTACCGTTCTTGCGCGGTACCAGAGTAAATGCTGTTCTGAAGCGGCGGCGTTTGGTGGTGATATGCTTCCAACCAAATACCTGAGCGGTGATCCACTTTTGCCAGGGGCTGAGCGCTATTAACGATTCTTGCCCTTTCGCCCTGGCCCATTTCCCTTTAACGTGATTAAAGGTCTCGATGAAACGAATTACTTTGTTTACCGCTTCAACATCGAAGTAGTAAGGAAACTCCGGTGTGCCAGCTCGTTCTAAATCTCTGCTTTCACGCTCAACAGCCAGCCGTTCGTATTTGTTTGCTGGCCTCTTACCACTTAGAACATCAGCAGCATACTGCTCAATATCCTTGAGGTGATCTTTCTGGAATGTTGGATAAGTATTTCGCATTTAGTAAATGTCATCGAACAGCCCAGGTTGCAGATTATTAAACCGCTGATCAGTAGCAGGGCTACCACCAATTTGGTTAAGTAAGCTATTTAGCTTGCGCCAGTCATCGTTGTACTGTGATGCTTCAGGCCGTGTTTTGTGCTGAACACCATTCCGGCCAACGGTGGTGTACTTCCACTCGTTTTTATCCAGATACGCGCGGTTCTCTTCCATGCGAGCAATGACAGCACAATACTCTTTGTAGAAACGAATGAAGTGCGGCTTGAACCGACTAATCTTCACGTACTCGGGTATGTCAGTTTCCCACACTTTTTGTTCGGCTTTAGACATCCCACGCGGACGCGATTTGATCGCGATATCTCGCGCCTCGTCATCGCTCATTTCCTTGTTTTCGGTACCAGGAAACTGGACTATTTTGTCCTGATCCTCTGCTACCTGTGGATATCTGCCAGCCATAATGGGTAATTATTCATTCTCAAGTGGGTTTTTCGGATTCATTTTCGGGTCGCGTAAATTCCTTTCTAGGGCGGCGGTGTTCTGGGCCCGCCTCTAAACTTTTGGCACCCCCGGGGTCGCTCAAAAGTGTCAGAATTTTTTACAATTTGGGTTGTTTTGCACTTTTTTGGTGCGGTGCGTGGGCTTCCTGCGCGGTCTTCGCTTTGTCGCAGGCCTGGCAAATGGTTTGAAGGTTCTCGTGACCATTGCCGCCACCCTGAGAGAGCGGGATGATATGGTCGCACACACCATGATTAGCGCCGTGAAGTTCTACTGATACCAGTTCACCTTTGCGCAGATGTATCTGACACAGAAAACGATCACGGGTAAAGATATACTCTCGTGTTCTCTGCCAGGCTTTACCGCCACGGCCAGAGTGTTTAGCGTTAGAACGCTTACGTTCGAACGGCTTACGGTGTGGGCACTGTTCGTCCCGGTGTACCTTACGGCACTTGCTACACCATGAGCCGGGCTTAACAGGCATTACACTATATCCTGCTCAGTGTTAACCGTAATGTCATGCTCCAGCCTCAGCTGGTCGCGCTTATCCTGACGATACTTGAAGTACAGGTTCATCCAGAACGTGAGGATGCCAAGGCATACACCAACCAACATACCTATCTCTTGTACTGTGAGTAAACCAAACAGCGCAGTAAGGCCGTTTGATAGATAACTCATCAGGCTGGTTCTATCAGTCATTGTATTCCCTTACTGCTGCAGTGCTTTTTCTACTTCCTCGACCAGCTTGTCATCGAGGGTGTTGGTACTCTTTTTAGCCAGATACTTAACAATGTGCAGCGTTAACGCAATCAGCACTTTCTCTGATACCAGCTTAATGGCAACAGTTTTTAATATCCCTAACAAAACGGCTTGCATTGGTAAGGCTCCTGTTAATACAACCAGCAAACAGTAGCTGGTTTACTTGAATCGATATCGACGTGAATGAAAGACCTGGCGATACCGATGCGATCAAAGCCTGCGCTAATCAGAGCGCTCAGTATTTTCTGACGGGCCTGAGAGCTATCGGCTTTAATGTCTACAGCCAATCCCTTTAAATGTGAGCTACTGGGTAAACCACCCTCGTTGCGGTTGTGCACAGGGCAGCGCAAAGCAGATGTAACCGTAAACCCTATTCCTGCTTGCTCTCTGGCAATCTGCAGCATAGAGACTAATGATCTGTTGATGTTGTTAAGCCCACAGCCGCACTTACACGCAAACTCATCTGCGAAGAAGTTTTCTGTTAATTTAACGCGCATTGCAGTTTCTCAAAAAAAAGCCCCGGCAAATGCCAGGGCAAGGTTGGTCACAACAGGAATACACAATCATTATTTTACGGAAACAAAAAAGCCCAAGGGGTTAACCTCGGGCTTTTGAGTGTAGCTTTGCTAAGCTTACGGGAGTTATCATACTAAACAGGCGCCTGTTGTAAAACTTTTTTTTCAGTTTTTTATGCAGCTTTGTCTAATTCCATTCTGTAGCTGTCTAAATGCCCATCTATCCAAGACAGTGATTCATTCAGATTGTTCTTAACTTTCGTCTCGCCGCAACGCATGTAATGAGCAATCATGTGATAGGAGTAATTGCTTCGATAGCGTAACTCAACGATTTGTCGATGCTCAGAAGACTTAGCTTTACCCATTCGAATTACAACAGCATCAACAATTAGCGCCAGTTCGTCATGGATGACATGGAAATTGTCTTCGGATGGAGTGCCAATGTTGAGCCCAAGCCCAAGAGATGCGCTCCACTTGCCCCATTGGTCAAGCAACGTCTCGGTGCTGGAATTGATGGTTACTGATATCTCCATGATGCCTCCGTTTTTGGTGTGTCACCCTGATTTTTACCGTGACAATCACTATGACACCTCGCAGCCCTTATAAACTCTACTGTTGTCATACTGTCATACTGTGTCATGGTGTTTTTTACATACGTTAGGATGGTAGGTACATTAATGCTGTGTTTTTGCGTCGGCGCTCGCATGCGCGCGCGTGTACGTGTGTGCGAAAAGTACCGTGACAACCGTGACACTATGACACTTCCTTTAAATACGTGGCCTGTAGGCTGGCATAGTAATGGCACTGTCATAGTTAAAATCCTATTTATCATGCCAAAAGCCCTCTGGTGGGAAGTAAAATGCAGGCCTTTTGCCATTCACCATTTTCTTTTTCTTAGTGAAGCCGAAGCGATGCATAATCAGCCCTACCCGTTTTTGTTCGGGGGGGCGCATAGCTTGAGGGTCCATAGATAGCGCCTCCGACATGATTTCACTCATTGAGTAATCTGTTCGCCGGTGAGAACGCAGCCAGTCGTATATGATTGGCTCCCACACGTCCGAATCGAACCTGTCTTCTTGCTGACTTTCAAATAAGTGCTCGTACTCTTTATCGGGCCACCATCTCATGCCGTTCTGGTACATTTGCAGTGCTTCTGCCCAAAGCTGGTCACGATCACGCTTTAATTCTTCTTGGCAAACCTTTCTACACATCACTGGCCAGTAGCGCCGGTTACCGGTTGAATCTTTCAGGTACCTGTCTTGGTTAGTGGTACCTACAAACACACATTGCCTGGGAAACTCCTGTACCATGCGCCCGTAACTTGGGCGGTACCTGTCTGTTTGAGAACCAAAGAACTGCTTAGCCCGGGTATTCTCTGCTTTATTGAAAGAGTCCAGTTCGGCCAGCTCTATACACCACATGCCCTGCATTTGCTGAAAGCTGTCTTTGTTACCCAGCTCCATTGGTGTGTCGGTAAACCATTTACCAAACAAATTAAATAGCATGGTGGATTTACCGAGCCCCTGCAGCCCCTCCAAAATTAATACCGAGTCCACTTTTACTGGTGGCCGCATTACCCTGGCAATGGCTGAAACCAGAAAAAACACGCCTACCATCATGGAGTATTCGGATTGTTCTACCCCAAGATAGTCAGCCAACCAGGTGTATACTCGCTCCTTACCGTCCCATTTGAGTGATGCCAGGTAATCTTTTACCGGGTGAAAGGCATTTTCTTCGGCATGAACCAGAATGGCTCCCATTACGTCACTGTCTTTTGGGGTAAAGCCGTAAAGTTCGGAAAGGTAAATGCGTAGGCGCTGGGTGTCTGTGTCTGTCCATTCACCAACCGTGCCCATTTTAAAGGGCGGGGCAGTGCGTTTTATAATGCGGTAACTAAAGCTGCAGTAACCCAGTACACCTTTAAAAGACGGGTCGTATTCGAGTACCAGCTTAGTATTACTAATATTAGCCAGGCGATTACCGTTATTGGTTGTTTGAAAGCGAGAAGTCCAAGGTTGCTCATCCCCCATCAACGGCTGCGCCGCGCCAGCGGTTGGCGGCGGGGTAGGGGGTGAGTCATTCGCTGCGGGTTGTTCAATAGCAGCCATTAACTGAGACTTAACCTCATCTATACCAGCATTAACGTGTAAGTCATTCCAATCTGTTAAAGCATTAGAGGCCACTAAGCAGCCTCCTCATTTACAATACATGAAAAGTCAGGCGCAACTATTACGCCATCTACGGCTTGAGCGGCTTCGGTTGCTTTGGTAACGCCTGGGTTACCTTTTGTTTTCTGGTCATTGTCGGCGCATAACACAAACTTTTTGGCCGGCAACTTTTCTTTTAGCTGTTTAGATACCGATAGCAAGTTACCCGCATCCAACGCTACCGCGCAAGGCCAGTTCGTTGCCATATGAATTGTCGCCCCGGTTGCATAACCCTCTGCCACGGCCAGTACATCAGAGTTGGCCGATTTACCAATAAAATGAAAGCAGCCCGACTTACGGCCATGCTTTAAAAATAACTTAGAGCCTGTTTCATTAATGATTTGCAGGTTCCAAAGTTTCTTGTCGATATCAATCAGGGGAATTACCAGGTCGTTCTGGTGAATGTGTAAGAATGAGAAGTCACGATCATCTTTAGGGGGCAATTGTTTAAAGAAATCATTTATCTGTGGCCCGTTCGTAACTATCTCAGCTACGAAATTCGCCCGAAATACCACTACAAGCGCTTTGGAAAACCGATGGCACCCAAAGCTTTTAACCCCTTTTTTCTTGAGGTACTTGTTGTTTTTGCAGGGCTGAGTAAATTCTTTAAGCAGCTGCTCTGCAAACGCGGCAATTACATCGTGCCACTTCTCGCGATCCGCTGCTGCTTGTGCTTCGTGTTTTTCACGCTCAGCTGCAATTCTGGCAAATTCCTGTTGACGCTTTTTGTGTTCCTCCGGCGATAGGGGCTCTTTCTTGTGTGAATACCCATTTTCGCTAGCCCATTTAAACACTGTAGCGATAGTAACGCCGCCACCCACACTAATACTATTCCATGCTAACTTAGCATCTGCCGGTTTATAGCTGCTGCCAGCCATACTCCAGTTGTCAAACGTATCAAAGCCAGCATCGCCAAATTCGTTTTTAATACCCATGGCCACTTTAACCCAATCATCCCTGGGTAATTCCGGGCTAATGAACTCCAGCGCATCCTGAATATCTTGCAAGCTTGGTTTCTGCATTGTTGTTCTTCCTGTTTAAACTGTGTAGCGCTTCCTTAAGTTGGTATGCTGAATTTGCATGATACGACACACCAAAATAAGGAAGCTAATGAACTCAATTAATGAGATAGCGATTGCATGGCTAGATGAAGCCAACAAAATCTCTGTCGAACTCTCCAAAACACTAATGACCGTTTCGGCAACGTTACTTATGTTTTCTACTGCTATTGTTGCGCTGCCAGATATAAACACTAACAATCCCCTTTGGATGTATCGGATCCCGTGGATTCTGATGATGTTGAGCCTGATGTCTGGTGTGTGTCTTCATCTATTAAAAAGCCGGCGGCTTCGAGCTCTCGCCACTGGTCTTCTGTCAGGGCGCTTTTATCTATCCGAGCCACAACAACTCCAGGCTCTGCAAGGGGGTGTAAATCTCCGTAGTCGCCCTTCAAATGGCGAAAAAGTGTGCATAATTTTGCAACCCACGTTTTTACTACTCGGTTTAACATCAACAGGTATCTCCGTGCTCTGGTAAAAATTGGTTGCTGCATTGCTGTTCTTCCTGTTGTTTCTGTTAGACACTTCCTTAAATTGGTATGCTGAATTTGCATGAAACGGCACACCAAAATAAGGAAGCAAAACTGTGAAATCCAACAACCCAATTGACAACCACTTAGAACTTTATAGAAACACCATCCCCGAAGAGGTGTCTAAGGTTATCCGAGAGGTCACCGACAATATGGAAATCGCTAAGAAAATATGCGACTCCATTTTTGAAGATGATTCAACGCCAGAGCGAGCCATCCAGATTTACGACAGGCTGGCTCAGGCACTTCCCCAAACCTCGCCCGATAAAAATCATCATAGTTAACCATTTCATTAGCGTAAGAGGGGCGAAACTTTTTGCCTCTCATACTCTCTTGGTAAACATCTGAAAAAAGTGCTTCTTTATCCATAGTATTATCCTGTTGTTGCTGTACAAAAATACACCTACTTGATGTAGGGCGACTCTCTTTTAAATCGGGCTATAGTTATTATGAATTTAAAGGAGAGTTCCCATGCACACACAAGTTAGGCTGCACGCTTTTGTTGAATCATTGCCGCGAGTGCCTGGTATTCTTCAGGTGGATACAAGTCTGGTCTCAACTCGTGACGAGGCACGCCGGTTACTTGTTCTATTTTTAAAACCATGTCGGCCGGGGCTTTTTTGTCTCGAGTTAACCATACAGATACATGGGCCTGTGACTTGCCTATCTTTAATCCGAGATTCGCTTGGTTGCCGCATATTTTTATGGCTTTTTTTAATGCCTCTACGCTCATTGGAATTGTCTCATGTTGATAACCTAGGTTTTCAAAATAACATAACTCTAGTTATTTTCAATAAAAACCAATCTTGTTTGTATTAAATAACGATAGTTATCAAAATGTGGGTATGAAACTCGAACATAGATTTAAAGAATTACGCGAAAAGAAAGGGCTTTCACAAAAAGCCCTGGGTGACCTTGTAGGTGTATCTCAAGTAGCTGTAATGAAGATAGAGCAAGGTAAAACTCTGCGGCCAAGGAACCTGACTGATTTTGCTCGGGTTTTTGGCGTTTCTCCGGATTGGTTATTATATGGTGAAGAGGGATATTCTGAAGGAGGAAGTTCGCAGGAGCCTTCAAATGTTGCAGGCTTTTTGCCATTAGAAACATGGGATAGCAAAACACCTTTAGACGATGACGAAGTAGAAGTACCGTTTTTCATGGAAGTAGAATTATCAGCAGGGAATGGTTCGTCCATACAATTAGAAACAAATGGGCCAAAGTTACGATTTTCTAAATCAACACTAAGAAGACAAGGCGTAGATATTGAGCATGCAGCTTGCGTGAAAGTGACTGGTGACTCGATGGAGCCGGTTATTCCTGATGGTGCAACAGTTGGTGTAGATACTGCCAATGTTTCTATTAAAGATGGTGATATGTATGCCATTGACTGGGCTGGTGCTTTGTATGTGAAGGTGCTTACACGAAGACCCGGTGGAGGTCTCCGTATTAGAAGTTTTAACGTAGACGAGTATCCTGACGAGAGTTTGTCTCCGGATGAAGCGCAGTCGGTCAGGGTGATCGGTAGAGTGTTTTGGTATTCTGTATTACGGTGATACCAACTTCATAAAATCGGATTCTTTTAATATCTTTATATTTTGGCCTTTTTCTATTAAATCTTCAGCCTTACGATGCTTACTGCTTTTCTCATGACCCGCAAGAACTGATAAATCCTGATCACCAACAACCAGCATTGTTGTTTTTTTAGTAACACCTTTACCTACATCACAGCCAGCTTTTGCCGCCAACTCTGCGGCATCAGCTCTCGATAGGGTTAGGTTTCCAGTAAACACAATAATGTTCCCGGCCAGTTCGCCAGTTGGATCGCCTTTCAGTGCTTCAACTTTTAGCTGCTCGAATTTGGATAACTGATAATTACTTTTACTAAGCTCTGATTGCCAATCAGAAACTGACCAGTTTGTTTTCTTACACGCTTCTACAAATACTTTCCCGCATGCAATGGCATCTTCTAAAGCGTCATGGTGGTCGAAGTGAATACCTAAATGCTTACAAATGTTTGCAAGCCCATATCCCCTGTCAGAAAATTGTGTCCACGCCCTTCTGGTTACTCTCGCCGAATCTAACCACTGAACATTATTCACCTGCTTTAATCGATAATACCCAGTTGCTTTAGTGATAGCCGTTCTATCGTAAGCTGTGTGTGTAACTAGAACATCACTACCGATAAACGCCCAAAAATCTTCTATAAAGTCTACGAGAGTTTGTTTTCCAGAGACTTGGCGTGGCCCAATGCCGTGAATATCGATGTTAGCTTGACTAAATTCTTGTAATGGGTCGATAAGCGTCATCAATTCGTCCACTAACTTACCGTCAATAAATCTGGCAAGCCCGATCTGACAAATTGAGCTGTGGTCTTCATTAGCGGTTTCAACATCAAGCGCTACAAAGTTGAGTCCGTTCATTGGCATTCCTTTTCCTTATGCGTTCAAGCCTTTCAATTTAAATACCGCTTATAAAAATTGCAAAAAAAAATAATAATAAAAACATAATCATAACCTTAGTTTTAAATTTATTATAACTTTGGTTGTTTACAAGTGTTGTTTTTATGTCATCATTAATAACATAAGTTTTTAATAGTGATGAATAATGAAAACAATCAGAACAACCACAGGTTACCAGCTGGAGAATATCCAGGTAGATGCCAAACCGTTCTCAAAGCTGCCCACACAGCAAGCCAGAACACTGTTGTTTGTAGCGGCCGGTTTACCCCAAAAGCGTATCGCTAACGAAATGGGCGTAAAAACTAGCACCATTAAACAGGCCTGTTCTGATCTGGCTTTCCGCTTCAACACTTATTCCATGCGTGAAACAGTGCACAAGGCCATTCAGCAAGGCGTTTTACGCTACATGCTTTGCTTCATGCTGTGCTTGGTCAGTTCACTTAATGAAGATGTAGAGCGCAGTTACCGCACTACAACACGTCCCATGAGAAGCAATCGAACTATTCGCGCTACACGGTTAAACCGATTGCGTGAACTGCAAATCAATCTGTTAACTGCCTAGGAGATAGCAATGACTAAAGTGTTTTTACTGCCTGCTAAAAATGGCACTCACCCCCTGCGCCTATTGCGAGAGATTAAAGAGGCTTCAAAAGCCAGTCCTTTGCAGTTGGTTTTCCCAAAGACAACGTCGATAGATCCACCGCCAGAACCCCCAATGGCGGCGTGATGGGCTTATACCCCTAAAAACGCTTCGCGCCCTGGGGGACTTTGTACGGATTGAGAAAAAAGGAAAGACCATGTTTAAGCAAGTCAAGTTACTAGAAATCGCCACATTAAAACTGCGCTGCGCCATCCTCAATAACAGGTTGGTTGGTGAAGAACTGGAGGTATGGGAAAGCGGAACTCCGTGGTGCGTGGTTGTGCTGATTAATTCATCTACGCGCAAGATGCTTGGCTGCATGGGGCTCAATGCGTTGTCACCTCGTGACCGGGGAATAACCAAAGGCTGGTTACGCCACATTCAATTAACTCGTGTGCCACAGACTTTTAAACAAGCGGCATGAAACTCAAACCATTTAAAGAAATCATCCAGGCGTTATTGGGCATTTTGCTTTTTGTATTAGTGCTTGGCATCACAGAAGGAATAGACACATGGCTTTAATTTTAACAATCGGCTTTCGCGTTCAATACAAGATAGAAAACATGCAGGACGCGCAAATGCTAATGGACATTCTGGGAAGAGCAACACCAGTAGATACCGTTAGTCACAAGCATAGCGACAAGTTCCGCGAGAAATACGGCAATGACTTCTTTGTTGATCGCTCTGCTGGAAATGACATTGAAATAAAGATGGTCAATGGCGAACCGGCCACAGAGAAAGAGTACCAGAAGCTTATGGAGCAACTGGAAGCCGAAGCTGAAGTACTAGAGGTTCAACAGGAAGCAGCTTAGCTGGCTGCTTTTCATTTAACACAACGCTGAGGAAGCAATCATGAGTGAAAACAACATTACCCCATTTAGCGAAACACTCTCCTACCTCGAAAAAGGTAGCCTTAATGCTGAGCTAACAGAGCAGTTAGCAGAAGTCATTAAGGGTGTTCGTGAAACTGGCAAGCAAGGCACCGTTACCCTGCAGTTGAAGGTGTCTTTAATGAAAGGCACCGAAGATACGGTAACTATTCAAAGTACCACTAATAATAAGGTACCTCAATTGGACCGTCCACAAACCATTATGTGGTCTACCTATGAAGGTGACCTTATCCGTAATGATCCAAACCAACGGACTTTTGACCTGAAAACCGTTAACACTTCCAACGAACAGGCCGAGCTTAAACAAGCATCTGGCCAGAACTAAGAGAGATCTTATTGATGAATGAAGAACAAAACATCCTTGAAACCCAGTTTTTAAATGCAGCTGCTACGCATTTACATGAACACCCCGGATGCACTCCATTTGTTGCTGTGCCTCGTGGCCACAACCTGGAAAGCATTGAAGCGTTTCAGGATAACCCAAACCGAATTCGTAAGGCACTAAAGGTGCAAACGCCAGAGTCGTTTATTCTGTATTTCAACAAATTCTGTAATGACGACAGCATGGTTGTACTTAATGATGATAGCCAGTCTGTTACTGGCCTACTGGATTATCACGGCGTTGCTGAGCCATCTTGGTGTGAGCATGAAGTTAAATATGCCTGCCCTAAGTCGCGCGAGTGGGATACCTGGACACGTTTCAATAAACACAAATTCGATCAGCTGGCGTTTGCAGAGTTTATTGAAGAAAACATCAAAGACTTTGCCGAACCCTCTGGCGGTGAATTACTAGAAATCGCTACCAAATTCAGCGTTATCCGCACAGCTGTATTCAATAGCGGTGTAAAACTTCAGTCTGGTGAATTTGAGTTCCAATTTAGTGAGCAAAACAACAGCAAAGGTACTGTAACGGTACCCGAAAAAATTGCTATTGGCATTGCTCCGTTCCACAACGGCACTAAGTACCGCATTTCAGCCCGGTTACGCTATCGCTTGCGCGATGGTGAACTGAAAATCTGGTTTGAACTAATCGAACCAGAAAAAGTACTGGAAGACGCCTTCAACGAAGTTAAAACCGTTATCCGTAACGGCATTGACAAAGTAATGATGATTGAAGCAGCCGCTTAACCCCCAGCAGTAATTACTGACAGCTCATTCATAGAGTGGGCTGAATTGTAGGTACTGCCATAGGAAATTCAGATGGAACAAGAAGAAGCTGTATTTTTTACACATGCAGAGCTAACCCAGCTTAACCGCATATTCAACATTATTGGTGAAGAAGCCTTACGCGCTAACTATTTCACGAAGTCTGATATTGAAGATGTGTATTCGGTACTGGAGAAAGTGCGGACAGCGAAAGAATACTTGGAGTTAGCCAGAGCCCATGCATAAACAAAGTAAAGTGGATTCAGCACTGGAAGCGCTGACCAATATCTTAATTGGCGCCGGTGTGGCTCTGTTATCACAAATTATCTGGTTCCCGTTAATTGGTAAGCACTTTACGTTCACAGAGAACCTGGCTACTACCGCATTTTTCACATTCGTTAGCTTTACCCGTAGCTATGGCATTCGCCGCGTGTTTAATGGCCGCAGTGTTTACCAGTTAATTAAGAGTAAGTGGTTATGAAGAACCGTAGCCAGCAAATAAACCAAAGCAGCTTAAATGTGGAGTTGTACACACCGCCAGAAATTATCCAGGCGGCCAGGACTGTATTGGGTGAAATAGATCTAGATCCAGCATCCAGTGAAGTGGCAAACCAACGTGTTAAAGCTAAGCGCATATTTACAAAGGCTGATGACGGTCTTCTTCAGGACTGGGCAGGTAATGTCTGGATGAATCACCCTTGGGGAGCAAGGGAAACAAAATGCAAGAAGAATTGCAAAAAGAAGTCATGCGTAAAGCGCGGTTATCACCTTGATAACGAGTTACCTGGTAATGCTGCGTGGATTAATAAATTGGTCAGCGAATATGAACGAGGAAATGTAGAGCAGGCTCTTTGTATTACGTATGCGAGCACTGGGGAGGCATGGTTCAAACCTTTAAAACGTTATCCATTGTGTTTGCTGGATGGACGAACCAGCTTTTACACGCCAGAAGGCATAAAACTTAACCAAAACACTAAGGGTTGTTCGGTTGCTTATCTCGGTAAAAACATCAGTGCATTCGTTAAGTGCTTTTCAGCGTTTGGTGGCGTGATGCTACCAGCAACTATGTTAGGGAGTCTATGAATGGGTGAATGTGAAGATTGCGGCGCACCAGCCAAACACGATATTTGCGGCCATTTGATGTGTGATGAATGCGAAGAGTTCGAAAGAACCTTTGATATCGATGCTTATGAAGCAGAGAAGCGCCAGCGAATTGCTGAAGAGAACGAGTATTAACAATTAGAAGGGAAAGATAAATGAAAAAACTCTGTATTTATCACGGTAACTGCGCTGATGGTTTCGGCGCTGCCTGGGCAGTTCGTCATGCGCTGGGTGATGATGTTGAATTTCATGCTGGCCACTACGGCCATGAGGCTCCAGAAGTCACCGGGCGCGATGTCATTATGGTTGATTTTAGTTACAAGCGTGATGTGTTGGTAAAAATGGCGATGGCTGCAAACAGTATTACCATACTTGATCACCATAAATCTGCAGAGGCTGATTTGGTCGACTTGCCCGGGAACGTAACCGCCATTTTCGATATGAACCGCAGTGGCGCAATGATGGCATGGGAGCACTTTAATAAAAGTGAAGCTCCCAGGCTCATTAAGCACATTGAAGACCGTGACTTGTGGCGTTTCCAACTAGCCGGTACAAAAGAAATTCAGGCTGCTGTATTTAGTTACCCGTACGAATTTGATGTGTGGGACCAGCTTGTATTAGGCCGAACTACCGGTTCTTTATACGAGGAAGGCGTAGCGATACTGCGCAAACATATGAAAGATGTGAATGAGCTTATGCGAGTTGCTGCGCACCGCACTGTTATTGCAGGCTACAACGTGCCGGTGATGAATGCGCCTTACTTTTTCAGCAGTGAAGCTGGCAACATCATGAGCGAGAACGAGCCATTCGCAGCCTGCTATTATGAAACCGAAAAGGGCAGGGTATACAGCCTTCGTTCTCAGGAATACGGCGTTGACGTATCAGTAATAGCTGCCTTGTTTGGCGGTGGAGGTCATAAGAACGCAGCTGGTTTCCGTGTGGGCTTTGATGAGATATCTAATCTTGCTGAGGTTGCGTAATGCCAACGCTTCTCTGGAATACCGATAAAGATACACCGCCGCCGTTCAATAACGTTGCTTACTTTGAGCGTTCGTGCGACCCATTTAACCCAAAGAAGCTGCAAGCTGCCCTGGATAAAAACGTTGATGCTTCAGACGTTCCTGAATCTGGATGGATGGGTATTGACTGGGGCGAAAATCCGATTTGTTTTATTCCTGATGGCACCGGGTTCACCCTGCCAAAGCCTGAATTTGAATTGGTTAAGGGCTATTTCAAAGACGGGCGAATGTTTGCATACCCAGTTGCCGAATATACCAAAGAGCTTAAAGAGCGCCATGCAACAGAATTTGCAAAGCGGAAAGCAGCATGAATCTTACCTTTATAGCAGCTGAAGCAATGCTTGGGAACGGTTGGTATACAGCTGCTTCACTGGGCGCAGAGATGGGCTTATCTGCAAAGAGAGCGTCAGGATTGTTGTTCAATATTCGCAACTCGAAGAAGTACCAGGTAGAAGTAACTGACCTCCCGAAAAGAAAGGTGAAGGTAATAGCAGTTGATGGCAGAACCAAACGTAATTTTGACTTATGGCGAACTGCTATTTTTGGCTGCAAAGCTGCCTACTAAAGGTTTTAACGGAAAGATGGATGGAGCAACTTATGAATGAAGCAGAAATTTTAGAAGTCGACATTGAAAACCTGAAGCATATGCTTGGCGCGGATAGCCGGTACAAAAAGTCACAATGGGGTTTTAGGAATCGGTTTGCCGCTGACGGGTCGGATGTCGAATCCATGAGACGACTGGAAAAGGCAGGTTTAGTACGAGAAGTTAAATCATCAATCTTTGTTAGCGATTATCTTTTTGTGGCGACTGAGGCCGGTTGCAAAAAGCTCGGATTCAACAAGAAGCAAATCGCAAATGCATTGGACTTTTAATTTAACGGAAAGGGTGATTAAGCATGGCCGAAGCGAGTTTAACTCTGAAGATAACCATTAAGTGGTACGCTAAACCTGTTCTCTACTTCTGCGCTTTTACCAAGCTGCCGGTACCTAACTGGGTGTTTACTATTCATACAGTAAAGACGAATGGTAACAATCGCTAATGTTACTAAATTATGAGCTGTTTATGTTTACTTTCTGTGCCCTGGGGGACGCAATAAAATGAATACGGCATTACTACTGATGGCCCAGTTTGAAAAAACTACCGTACTATTGGAAGAGATCTGTGAAGATTATTTTGGTTGTGCCCGGCATACTGCTATTCAAAAAGCTAAAGCCGGTACATTACCGGTTCCAGCATTCCAAATTGGAACCGGTCAGAAAGCTCCCTGGTTTGTGCATGTAAACGACCTTGCAGTATTGATAGATAAACAGCGAGAGCTAGCCAAGCAAGAATGGATAGGTAAGGCGGCATAACTCACTTAAATCCAAAGTTCAATCTTATATTTATTGACTTATTAGCGCCTATCACTGATTATTAGTGAATGCAACATATAAAAAAATATGCTGCTTAAAACCCGTTTATTGCGGGTTTTTTGCCCTTTAAATTAACCTTTTTACTACATATGGTAATAATTAAAACAAAAGTGACTACATGTAGTGTTTGTTGTTTGATGTGGGATTTATAAAAACAGGATGGTGGCTATGAACAAACTAAAACATGAATCGTTGAGTGAAATACAAGGAAGAATTTGCAATGGTGTTAGCGAGCCGTTAGTACGTTCGAGCGTAGAATTTAGTACCGTTGATAATGAAGATTTTTTCAACGTGGAATACGTAAAAGCAACTATATCTAATTCTACAGTATTAAAAGAAACCCCAACGATCGTTAATAGTACTTGCTTATTGTAGGCTAATTAAAATAGCAATAGATGCAGCCCGTCCTTTGGCGGGCTTTTCTTTAAATGGAATTTGAGAGGAACTGCTGTGCCCAGTTTAAATGAAGTATTACAGTCAATTACTGCACTTTCGTCGCAAGGTGTTCAGAACGCACCTGATATAATAAGGCATCAAAAGTTAGATAACCTTGCACGCCACACTGATAGAAATGTTATCTGCTATTATTCTGGCTGGCTTAATGTCAATGGCAAGCAACCACCAAACCTGTCCATTGATGATTTAGATAAAAATGGTTTCATGAACACTGTGGAGGGTATGGATTGTGACAAAGGGCTCGACCTTGTTTTACATACTCCTGGTGGTTCTGTAACAGCAGCAGAATCAATAGTCTATTATCTCCGCAAGAAATTTGGAGAAAATATTCGCGCTATAATCCCGCAGATGGCCATGTCAGCCGGTACTATGATTGCTTGTGGCACAAAAGAAATTATTATGGGTCATCAATCGTGTATTGGCCCGTTTGATCCATCGATTAAGGGTGTTTCCACATTTGCTGTAATGGATGAATTTGCCAGGGCTTCTGAAGATATTAAAAAGAATCCTCATAACCTACCGCTTTGGCAACAAATGATATCTAAATACCCTCCTGGGTTTTTAGAAGAATGTGAGAGGGTAATTGAGCTCGCAACATCCATTGTGCCAAAGTGGCTGAAAGAAAATATGCTGAAGGCTCTCGACCCAGAGGCTCAAGAGTTGATCACAAAGCAAATTATCAATCATCTTAATAATCCAACCGAGACAAAAGAACATAGTCGTCATGTTCATTTTGATAAAGCCAAAGAGTTGGGACTCGTAGTTACTCAACTAGAAGATGATCAGGTGTTGCAAGACTTAGTACTGACATTACATCATGCTTATATGTCCACTTTACTGTTAACTCAGACATCGAAACTGATTGAGTCTCATACTGGAAAGCGGTTTATTTTAAAGTACTAAGCGATATGGGAGGCTATGGCAAACGTGCTATAGCCTATTTCCAATCATGTTGAATCTACCCTTTCATCTATTTATCTGCTTATATCAAAATTACTAAGTCCCTAATGATTTTAGCTTTTTTGTCAAGAAATTTAAGTTTCCAATTTGGAAACCAATAATTCGAGTCAAGCAAAAAAACTTGATGCAAAGACCAAAAATATTCTTATGATAGGTAACCAGTTCAGAAAAAGTGCTGGTTAACATCCACTACTTTTCTTTGGACTGGAATTCATCCAGGCAAGGGAAAGACTCTCTTATCTACCTTTGAATTCCACTGTTCCCGATTTGTTGCGCGGTTCTATTACCGTGATACGTTGGTATTTCAGTTGCCGAATACACCCGGCGCTGAACATTAGCAAGTTGGGTAATTATTCAGACCACTAACGGAGTAAGTAAGTATGGGTACCATTGGTAAAGACAGTGTTGCAGAGATTCAAAATACAGTAGAGGAAATTAAGCGTTTAGCGTTGGAGGCCAAAAAGGCCGGGCATCCATTTGCATCGGCCTTGATTGTTCAGGTTGAATTTTTAGCGGCTAACTTTGAACAGCTGAAAGCGGCATGAAACATCAAGCGTCTTTTTCATGCAACCGGTTAGGGAATAGCTCGGTATATACCTGCCATAAAGTATTGATGTTGCGATGCCCGGTTACCTGGGCAACCTCATCAATACTGTATCCCTTTTCAAATAATCGGCTGGCACCTTCACGGCGTAAATCATGGTAACGAAGATCTTCAATACCCAATGCGTTACGCACTCGCTGGAAACCGGCCGTGACCGATTTAGCATTGTAGGGAAATATGCACTCTTGATCTCTTTGCTGGCTCTGGAGGATTTCCCACGAACCCCCGAGCAGGGGAACTAACATGTGGTTACCGGTTTTCTTTCGCGGGTCTTTGCGGTTTCGAACTAATACCGCTTTCTGTGCTTCGTCTACATCAGACCAAAGGATAGAGCAAACTTCTCCTATACGCATACAAGAGAGAATAGAAAAGTCCAGAATATCGATGTATGGGATTTTGCTCTCTCTGTGTGATGCTCGTTTCTTCAGGCCTTCCTTTAATTTTTCGATTTCTACTGAGGTAGGGCGGCGCGTTCGCCGGTTGCTCTTACCAATTAACTGCATGTCGTGCAAAACAGGGTAGGCATCAACTATACACTGATCGTTAATGTTATAACCCCATGTTGGCTTCGCTATTTTTAGCACACCACGTATATAACTTACATCATGGCTTATAGTTGATTTACCGGTACCGGCTTCTTTACGCTGCTTACAATGCGTAACAATATGGTGAGATTGCAGCTCGAAGATATTAACGTTGGCAATATCACAGTCTGTGAGCATTTCTAACACTTTAAGCTTGGTTCTGCCTAATTCGATATGCGGATCATCCAGGTACTTCTGGATGAGTTTCCCCAGGGGAACATTGGTTTCCCCTGCCTGGTACCCGTTAGTTTCTATGTCATTTACTTTACGCTTCCCCCATTCTTTGGCAGTGGCCTGTTTGGAAAACATACGCGACTCGTTGTAAACTACTTTACCTTTTTGCTTAACGCGCACTAGACATAGGTACCGGGGAGTACCATCAGCCTTTGTTCGTTTACTAATACTGAATGAAGCCATAGGGGGAAACTAAATTTTAGGTTTCCCTATAGTTTCCCCGACAACTAAAAAATGTCAAGAAAAGCTCAAAAATACTAAAGAATCATACAGTGATAAAACCCAGTAAAAACATCTACAAACCAGATTCATCAAGGCCTGCGCTAGATAGGCGGCTTTCCGTGGCGCCTATGCTGGACTGGACAGACAGGCATTGCCGGTACTTTTTGCGGTTGATATCCCGCCACACTCTGCTGTATACCGAGATGGTCACCAGCGGTGCAATTATTTATGGTAAGGGCGACTATCTTGGCTTTAACGAAGAGGAGCATCCGGTGGCGGTGCAACTTGGCGGCTGCGATCCGGAGCATATGACACAGTGCGCGGTTAAGTCACAGGAATATGGCTACGATGAAGTGAATATGAACGTTGGTTGCCCTTCAGACCGGGTAAAAAACGGCAGCTTCGGGGCTTGTCTGATGGCCCAGCCCCAGGTGGTGGCAGATTGCGTAAAAGCCATGCAGGCCGAAGTGGATATTCCGGT